>ENA-UOOI01000029-UOOI01000029.1-fermentation-metagenome-genome-assembly--contig:-NODE-29-length-188276-cov-89.932335_pt1 | contig 188276 bp, 188 predicted proteins | sample MGYA00245779_ERZ724027 | MGnify/ENA primary metagenome ERZ724027 (study PRJEB28704, sample SAMN03018318) | fermentation metagenome | biome: anthropogenic terrestrial biome; feature: soil...
AAAAACTGTTTATCGTTTTATCTTGAAGAAAAATGTTTATGATGTAGAATACGATAGAGTAAAAAGTGAAAGATGTGTTCTAACAAACACTTCGACACTGACAACGCGGTTTATCTGAAGCAACAAGCACCTGATAATTACGCCAGCGTGACTTTTCCGATTTGAGACATTTTGAGCGCAGCAGGCATGCAGCACAGACAGCCTTTGAAGTGTGATACGTTTTGTATGAATAATTTTTGAGCTTCCGGATTGCACCGTGGCTTGGAGGAAGAGTCTGACCTGCGGGACAGATAACGACATTTTTTTTGCATCATAAGTAAAGTCATCGTGAAAAAAAGAATCTTCACTGTGAGGAACATGACGCCTTTTCGTTTCAAAACGGACATCGCGTTTCCTGAAGTTCTGATCGGGAATAAAAGCGTCAACATTCTTTTCCTGAGCTGCAGTCAGATTGTCTTCTGAAAAATAGCCGGTGTCTGCGATAACGCATTTGTTTTGTATATAGTTATCACTCTTCCCGATGCTTTTATAGTTTTCAGCAGTTTCCTCAAGCATCGGTTTCAGTAATGAGCTGTCCTGCCCTTTACCGAAAGCCTGTGCAGCAACGATAAACTGGTGTTTTTCATCGACTACTGCCTGTCCGTTATAGCCCTGAATGACACCGTGTCCTGTTTTCATCTTACAGGATTCGTTATCGGTGATATTCGACTGTGATTCTTTATTGCGTTTACCGATTCGCGGTTTATTATCAGAAAGGAACACATCGATTTTCCGTATGTTCTTTTCGAGTTTGTCTATGGCTTTCTGTTTTGAAGAAGGAAGTTCGGATTTACTCTGAGAATCGAGTGTTTTGTGATTATTAATAATTTGGGTTATTTTGTCTTTGAGTTTCTGCTGTTTCTTCCGTAAGTCACTGAAGGTACCGCTCTGTTCCTTCCCTGCGTTAGACGGGAGCTTACAGCCGTCAAGTGCAAAGACAGTATTGCCGAGCAGGTTCATTTCGTCAGCGACTAAAAGTATGTTGACGAATACAGGTTTTATCTGCTCTGTCATACCGGAAATAAAGTCGGCAATGACGGTAAAGTCGGGAACCTCATTTTCACAGAGCGCCATAGCCTGTACGTTATGTTCTGCAAAGTCATGGATTCTGCGCGAAGAATTGATACCGTTGGCATAGGCGAATAATATAAGTTTGAGCAGGACACGGGGATTGTATGCAGGTCTTCCTGTCATATCGTTATGCAGTTTCTGATCGAATATGCTCATGTCGATCTTCGTATCGACCATGTATTGTATGGTAGAAGCAAGCGTACCGTCGACAATCTGGTCGCTCAGTCTGAGCGGGATGAACAGGTTGTCCTGTTCTTTATCGGAATGGATGTAACGTGGCATGCATAAGTATACAGCAGTATTTGCGTCATTGTAAATTCGGTTGTATACTTTTCCTACAGTTTCAACACAGTTTTCAACCTGACATTTGTTTTGTCATAAAACCTGCTAAACGCTTCGCATTTTTTACGCCAATTTTGCCTTTGGCAAAACCTCAAACGCAGGTTAAAACAATGTTAGGTTGATGCCTTTCGGCGCTAGAAAGATTAAATTGAGCCAGTCATATGAATTAGATGATTTTTAGTTTGAAAAAACAAAAGAATCATCGCAATATGGTTAGTTTTTCTGAGGAAATATAAAACTATGGACTAAGATTATAATGATTGTTTTTTATGGCTATATAGATTTTTGGATTATTATGAATATAGTAAAATTAAGTGAGAAAATGTGCAGCTAACGAGAGTGTAGAAAAAGTCATTCAAAAAGGAATCCGGTTTCCCTGAAATAATAATTTCAACTTTGAGGATACTTCAGATGAAAACGGAAGTCAATTTTCCTCCTGTTTCATCTAAGTCGTCCGTAAATCAGGCCTGAAGTTCGTAATCTTTGCCAGATTATGAACTATGCAGTACAGCAGCCATTGAATATTAGTAAACGTCAAAAATAGAGACAAAATATTGATAAGAGTAATCAAAATACATTCTTGGAGAGGGAGAATGCACTATATATAGGTTGAAAATAAATATCAATAATACAGACTCAGAGTTATGAGAAGATTGAAAAATCAATTATAAAATTAATAAATAAATTGCCTTGACAATCATTTTTGCCTGACAATGTGCGTAATCCGGGATGAACGTTTGCCATGTTGATGTCGTACTGCTGATAAGATTTTTTATAAAGATTATTTATAGGAGGTTTTTATGAAAAAAACATTAATATCGATAATGGTTCTTCTTTTTGTATCTGCCGGAACTGCATTTTGCCGGGACGGAATGCAGATAAAAATTGATAATTATGCAATAACGGTTCCGTCCGGCTGGCTTGCACAACGAACGGATTCTTCAACTGTATTTATTCTATATTCACCGATTGAAGAAAACGATACATTCCAGGAGAATGGAAATTTGGCAATAGAAAAACTGCCGACAAAATATTCGGTAAAAGACTATCTAAAGGCAGCTCAGGAGTATATAAAAAAGATATACGGGAATTTTTTACTGATAGAAGAAGGCGACGATTATCAGATAATTTCAGGTGATATGAATGGAACTGCTGTACAGCAGATACAATTCGTTTCAATAAAAGATAATACCGCATATATATTGACGTTTACTTCAAATCCTGAAAATTTTGATCGGTATCTGGATACATTCAGGGAAATACAAAAAAAATTTGAATATTAATATGAAGAAAGTCCTTATTATTTTTTTTACAGTAATATCTTTTTTTGCTTTCTCAGAAGAAATTGTAACCTCAAAGAACGGGAATAAAATAATATTGTATGATGATCATACATGGGCAGAATATAAAACGGGTAGTGTTGATTACTCTTCCTTAAAGGAGCAGTTGCGATCCGGCCGTAAGTCTACCGAACAGGAAATAGGAACAGCTTGTGAAATGTTGTCACAAGGATGGAAATATACAATGCCGAGACCGAAAAGTGCAAAAGCCGGTTGGGGAATCTCGGATGGAAGAACAACTTGGTGGTACGGATATTGGTATAATTCGAAAACAAGTCAGTATTCAAGAACAACACCTGAGAAATCTGCAAGCGGTTTATATTTGGGCGATAACCGGAATAATGCCGGATCATGGAGAAACGGAGGGAGTCCGTCCGAACCTGATATTTATATGTTTCTATTATCGGATTCAGGTGGACCTTATTAAGAAAATACGGCCGACACCTTTCATTTCAAAAGAAGCGTCGCCTCCATGTGCGTGTTATCCAGCTTCAGTGTTTCCTTTAATTCCTGTCTTCCCTTATCGGTTTCTCCGAGTCCCAGATATCCGAGTCCCATCAGAAAGCGGCAGTGTGCTTTATTCCTGACGTTCAAGTCCTCGTCGAACAGTTGCAGATCCGGCAGAGATACTGCAAAATAGTCGATTTTCACTTCGTCGAACAGATGTTTCTCCCCGTAATCTACAAGTTTATAGAATCTGGATGTGGCTCCCGTTACATCTCCGAGCTCTTTTCTGGCAAGTCCCTGATACATAATCATTTCGGCCGGCTGGTCATTATAATACATCATGCCGGCCGGATTTTCTGTTCCGACGGCTGCCTGCTTCAGTTCCGATTCCGCTTCGGCTTTTCTTCCGAGCGATTTATAACATAACCCGAGCAGGTAGTGAATGTCGTTGTCTTTTTCTCCTTCCAGTTTACCTTCACCGAGATTTGCGGGAAATACCAGAGCTTTCTGAAGCAGTTCCGCGGCCTTTCCGTATTCTTTTTTCTTCATTTCTGATTTTGCCATTTCGCGGAGTGATTTTACATATTGTGTCGTTACGCGTCCTTCGCCGCCTTCCCACGGATGGAATTTTCTGTTCATAATAAAATTGTATGCATCTTCATGTCTTCCGAGAAGGTTCAGTAGTGTTGCGTACTCGACGCAAAGATCGTCCCGCTGCTTAAAAAGACTGCTGTAGTTTTCGAAATTTTCAAAACGCTTTTTAATATCGACTCCGAGTTTTTTATAGAGCTGATCAAGTTCGAGAAACACCCTTGCATCGCTTTTATCAAGGCGGAAACTTTCTTCAAGTTCCGCTTTGGCTCTTTTTTTGTCATTGAATTTATTAAACAGTACAAGAGCCAGATTACGGTGTACGGTCGGAAAACTGATATTGCACGCGGCGCTTTTTGTCCAGTATTTACGGGCTTCGTCATACCGTCGTCTGTCATAGCACAGATTGCCCAACAGATACGAAGCCGTTCCGTCTTCGGAGTTTTCGGCAAGCGCGCTTGTCAGTACAATCTGACTTGCCGGAGTATTAACAAAGATACATGTCACATCCGAAGCTGAAGCGGTTTTATAATACTCGGCAGCGCTTCTGCCGCACTTTTCCGCCATAAATGCTTTATAGTATTTTATCATGATGTTTTCTATGCCGCATGCATCAAGCAGATCGAATGCCAATGCAGGACATCCGTACAGATACAGATCGAACGCGATGGATGTATACGTGTCTGTTCTTCCGCCTGTACGTTCTTTTATATCGAACCCGCAGGTGCCGGAACCGTAGGCCTTATCAGTCAGCATTGCCGAAAAATAATCGAACGGATCCTGCTCAAGCGATTCTTTTACATGGTTTTTCAGCATATCATTCTGATTATTATTTTTCAGCGACAAATACTGGATCAGGGCTTTTAGATTCCTTGCGCGGATATTATGGGTATTATACTCAAGTGCACGGTTCACATGTTCAAGAGCCGCATCGAACCTTGTGTTCCGGCATTCTATTGCAGCAATATTGTAAAATCCTGCTCCTGCCTGAGCTTCGCTCCATGTTGCTTTATAGAATGCATCGTAAGCTTCGCTGAAGCGGCCCTGCCATATAAGTGCATATCCGAGGTTTAAATACGATTCACTGTCATACGGGTTCGGCTGAAGTTCCGTAATGCGGGCTATCGAGGTACGGAAGTGTTTTTCGGCTTCTTCATAAAGTCCTCGCCGCAACAGCAGCAGACCGTACGCGTTGTTTATGCGGCTGTCACCGGCATCGCGCTTTAGTCCTTCTATGTAATACGGATCGGGAAGGTACGTTGCGTGGCGGTACTGCTCGATATGAAGCCCAGTCAGATAAAGTTCCTCATTGGTTATTATTTCCTCCGGCAGCTTCGCGGGATGTGCAGGTTCCGGCATTTTTTCTACTGTGTCGGGTTCTTCACGATACGACAGCAGCAGTTTTCCTTCGGAATCATATACGCTGAGCAGCAGATTTGTTAAATCGCAGTCCGTATCCACTGCAGCAGAAAAAACAGTGTCGGGACTGATGTCGGATATTTTTTCATAATACGTCTTGTCCGCATCCGTGAGGGTGATTCTGCATTTTTGATACGGATGTGTCGTATATACACCGATTGCTGTTTTGCCTTTGTCCGCGGCATTCATGCTCAGCATTACGTCCGTACTTGCATTCTTGACCGCACCGAGCTCTTTGTACGGAATAAAGTATTGTGTAAAGCTCTTCTGCTCACCGGGGCGGAGCCATGAAAAATCAGGCTGATTATCAGTGTACACGCCTGTCATAAGTTCGATGTACGGTCCGTTACTGTCGGTCAGATTTCTGTCCCATGCTTTGCCGAAATCACCGCAGCCCCATGTCCACTGTTTTTTGCCGGGAGAGATGTGATGATCGGCGACATGCAGCAGGCCGGCTTTAACTCCGTAATCATATCCGCCAACAAAATCATATTCGCTTTTATAGGCCATGTACGATGTGGGGACAGGAATATTTTTGTAACGCGAAATATCCACTCCGCTGCCGTAATCGTGTTTGTAATAAACGCCCGTTGCGATGGGGAATCTTGACACATCCCTCTTGCCGTGGTCGAACACCGCATGCACATCGGGAGGAAATACGGACTGCGTATTATTATTTACGGGAACGGCAGGATTTGCCCACCACAGGAATGTCTGAGGTTCACACGTAGGATTGTACAGTTCCGCATGTATTTCTATGTACGATTTCTGCGGATAAAGCGTAAATACTGTTACTGCGTTTGTTCCGTTAATCCTGTCATGGTCGTAGATAAGAACTGATGCGGAATCGTCCTTATTAATTTTCGTTGTGTAGTCGACCGGCATGAATGTTGTCGGTCTGTGATGCTGCGGCCAGTTGAATTCTATGCCGCCGGAAATCCACGGACCAAGGAGCCCCACGAGAGCGGGTTTTATTACATCGTTATGATAGACAAAATTATATCCGTTTGTTTTATCGACAGCCTGCTGTATTCTGCCGCCTAATTCAGGCAGAATCTGCACTTTTATATAATCGTTTTCGAGATATAAGGCCGTGTATTCTTTATCTTTTTTTTCATCATATATTTTGTCGATTACGGGATAGGGATACACCTTTCCGCTTGACCCCTGATAAACGCGCTTTTCAAGAAACATCGGATTTTTATCGGGTTTACCTACACCGTACGTCGGGATAATTATTTTTTCCTTCCATACTTTCGCTTTGCCGTTCATGGTAGCCTCCAATCTTTTTAGAAATAGTACCATCGACTGTGTATGGGGTAAATAATGGAAATTGCCTCTTTATTGTAAAAAATTGCTTTGTCGTTTATACTTACCGGAGAAGGAGCGATACGAATATGAAACTGAAGGAAACCGGAGTGCTTGAGACGTCGCAGGTCTTTTTCAGCACTGCAGGCGAAAATGCCCGTTCTTTATTCTTCTATCTTCTTTGCTGCGGAAATTATGACTGCAATTTTCACTATGTGGTAAACCGAAAGAATTATTATAGCTTTCTTATACTTTACGTGGTAAAAGGACACGGATATGTCGTATATAACGGCAGGAAAAGTCTTATAAAAGCCGGTGAAATCGCACTTATAGACTGCTATAAACCTCATGTTTACGGAACGGACAGCGGTTGGAAAATCCTGTGGTTTCATTTTGACGGGCAGAATGCACGTGCCTGGTACAACCGGATAAAAAATACGGCAAACCTTATAATAAAACCGCTCGATTCGAACCGGTCACTGTCGTGTATGGAAGAAATACTTCAACCTTTTTACAGCAATATGCAGGTTAATGAAGTTCTTGTGCACCGGAACATTACCATTCTGCTTTCCGATTTTCTTTACCGGACAAAAGTACCCGCCGATGCGGAAACATGCGTTAATAAGATAATAGGGCATATTAATAATAATCTCACCGAAAATCTTACGATAGAACAGTTTGCGGAAATGGCGTGCCTTTCCCCGTATTATTTCATCCGTTTTTTCAAGAAACAGACGGGATATTCACCGCATGAATTCCTGATTCATGCGCGTGTGAACGCAGCGCAGTATTATTTGAAGACTACGTCCTTATCTTTAAAAGAGATATGTTTTACGTGCGGCTTTTCCAGCGAAAGCGCGTTTTCAAACACATTCCGCCGTATTACGGGCATGACGCCTGTTACATACAAAAACAGCGCATCATGACATGATAAGCAAATTAATAAAAAGGCGGCCATGAACTTACATCATGAGCCGCCTTTTGTCATATGCTGCGGACGCTGTTATTCCGCATACTTTCCCATAACCTGTTTGTAGTTCTCTGGTGTGACGATTACTGCATCTACGGCCGTTTCCGTTTTTGGTGTTTTTCCGGCAATTGCTGACAAAAGTACCGTAACCGATTCCCGTCCTACGCTTTCCGATGAGAAATACGCGGCGGCTTTCATTGCGGAACCTTTCGGAGTTTTGAATTCGTCTTTTGCCATATATCCGCCGAGTCCTACGACGCATGCGTTTTTATCGAGACCTGCTGTTTCAAGCGCACGAACCGCTCCGATTGTTCCTTCTTCATTTGCACCCGTTACGAGCCATTTTTTAATTTCAGGATGCGCCGTAAATGTAGCGGCGGAAACCTGATTGCCTTTATCGGTTGTTCCGTCATAATCGGCTTTGAATATTCTGCTTTTCGGAAAACTGTTTGCAACCTCTGTAAATTTGTCCATTTCGCCCTGTGCGCGCGGCACGCATGACGACACAGTATCCATTGTCATAATCAAAAGTCCTGCCTGAGAATCATTTACCATTTTATTTTTGATTGCATAGTTCGCAATTCATTCACCGTTTGCCTGTCCTATGACGTATGCATTTATGCCTACCCACGGAGCAAGTTTCTTTCCGTTGTCTTCAAGCGCGTCATCGGCGGCGACAATCGGAATATTCGCGGCCTTTACTCTGTCTACGACAGCAATACTCATCGTCTGGTCCGGAATACATGTGACAATACCTGCCGCTTTGTTTGCGATTGCGTTGTCAATCGCCTTAAGGTATTCCTCCGGATTCATTTTTGCGTCGACGTAGATGAATTCATACCCCGCCGCTTCCGCAGTCTTTTTTGCAGCCTCGCCTTCATCGATGAACCATGTCTGGTCACCGGCCTTGTAAATACCGTAAATAACTTTTTTCCCGTTTGCGGTATTCCCCTTGCCCTTTGCAAACAGCATCCCTGCAGCGAGTGCCGCAAAGATCATTGCACCGATAAATTTTTTCATGTTTCCTCCTAAATCAGTTTCTTCTATAATTAAAACGCTGCTAACGGAGCGCTTTTTTACCGGCCTCAAGCAGGGCGCGTTCACGGTTTCGCTTGCGTATAAAATCGCTCGTAAGAGCAATCAGCAGCAGGCCGCCTCTGGCGACATACTGCCAGAAGGCCGGAACGTTCACCATCGTCAGTCCCGTATTAAACGCCTGCAGAAGCAGAATACCGAGCGCTACGCCCGCCATGTCGCCGACTCCTCCTGAGAATGCAACGCCGCCCAGAACGACAGCGGTAATTGCATCGAATTCAAGGTTGATATTTGCGGCAGGCTGCCCCGAATGCATGCGGGACGAAAATACTATGCCGCCCAGCGCACACAGAAGACCGAGCATCAGGAACATCACGTAATTAATACGTTTGGGATTCAAACCCGCAAGTCGCGCGGCAGCCTTATTGCCGCCGACGGCGTATATGCTGCGTCCGAATTTTGTTTTGGCAAGTATAAAGCCGAATATAACCATAAGAATTATCATAAGCCAGACTGATACGGGAATACCGATAATGCGTGCCTGTCCTAACGCTATGTACGACTGATTTTTGATAGATACAGGCTTTCCGCTGCAGATTATGTATGCCAGACCGCGGAATATGGCCTGCGAAACAAGCGTCGCAATAAACGCTTCAAGTTTTATTTCGTTAATCATGAATGCGTTGAACAATCCTACGGCCGCTCCGACGGTAAGTGTTATCAGAATAACCGCACCGAACGGAATGCCTTTAGCCGCAAGAGTCGCACCGAGAACACCGCTGAATGCGACAAGAGATCCGGGAGTTAAATCACATAAAGAGCCTATAATCAAATATGCTTCGCCTATTGCAACGAGACCTGTCAGAGAAGCTGCAAGAAGTATGTTAATAAGATTTGCCGTTGAAAAATAATTCGGATTTAACAATGAAAATAAGATCACTACACCTATTATCGCGCCCAAAAGAATCAGTTTTCCGCCGGATAGTATGTCGGACAGTTTTTTGTTTCCAGTTCCCATTTTTTCCCTTCCTTAATTAATATGCTTCTTTTATAAACTCTTGATCCGCCATAGCGAGGCTCAGAAGTTTATGCTCCGTCGCATCTTCACGCGTGACTTCGCCGCTTATTCTATGGTTTTTCATAACAATGATACGGTCGGAAAGCCCTATAATTTCCGGCAGCTCGCTTGAAATCAGAATTACGCCGATGCCCTGTTTCGCAAATCTGCATATCATGTGGTAGAATTCGCTTTTGGCTCCTACATCTATCCCTTTCGTGGGTTCGTCGAGAATCAATACGCGGGGATGTATGGTCATGCTGCGTGCGACTATACATTTCTGCTGATTTCCGCCCGACAGTTCCACTATCTTTTTACGGGGATTCGGAGTTTTGATGCGGAATTCCTTTATCTGCTCATCTACTATCGCGGATTCTTTTTTTGTATTCAAAACACCGAACACACCGGAATTCTGATCCATAGCATCGATGACTATATTATTGGCGACATCAAGATTGGCCAGTATTCCCTGCATTTTACGGTCTTCGGGCACAAGGACAATGCCGTTCTTCATGGCGGCATGGGGATTTTTATTAAATATGCGTTTCCCCGACAGATAGATCTCTCCGGTCAGCATTTTATCGGCGCCGATGACAGCGCGCATAATTTCAGTGCGTCCGGCTCCTACGAGACCGGCGAAACCGAGCACTTCACCTTTGTGAAGCGTAAACGAAACGGGGTTTACATAATCGCTTGATACGTTTTTTACTTCAAGAAGGACGTCCCCGATTTTTTTATCGCGGTCAAGCGTTGTGAAAATATCTCCCAAATCGCGCCCGACCATATATTTTATCATTTCGCTTTCTTCTGAGGTTTTAGCGTCAAGCAGTGTTATAAAACGGCCGTCTTTAAAAATCGCCACTTTATCCGCAATCTGTTTTATTTCCTTCATGCGGTGCGAAACATATATTACGACCTTTCCCTCTCCGCGCAGTTTTCTGATTACGGAAAACAAACTGTTTATTTCCGAATCGCTTAAAGAGGCCGTAGGCTCGTCGAAGCATATGCATTTGAGATTCTCCCTGCTGTATGCTTTCATTATTTCCACCATCTGCTGATATGCTGTTGAAAGATTTTTCACTATTGCAGTAGGTTTTATAGGCAGCCCGAAATCCTTAATTACTTTCTCCGCTCTGCGGTTCATCTCTGCCGTGTCGATGATGCCCAACTTGCCTGCAGGCTGCCTTCCTAAAAAAATATTTTCAGCAACAGAAAGTTCCAAAAAAATCTGTCTTTCCTGATAAATGACACTTACGCCCGATTCGATTGCCTGATGCGGTGTTGAAAAATGAACGGGAACGCCGTTAAGCAGATATTCTCCGTTTGTCGGCTGATAATCGCCGTTAAGAATTTTGAGCAGCGTCGATTTTCCCGCCCCGTTTTCACCGACGAATGCAAGAACCTCTCCGCCTTCGGCCCTGAAACTGACATTATCAAGCGCCCTTACACCGGGGAAAAACTTTGTAATATGCCGGAACTCAACTGACTGTTTCATTGTATCAACTCCATACTTTCCTGATTAAAAAAATTATCGCACGGTTTATAGCATAGGGCATTAAATAAATTTGCTCATTTATTGTAAAAAATTGCTATAGAAATTTAGTAACGATGCCAGTAAGGTTTTGTTTAGGTTTTATATGGGAAATATTTACAGTATTGCAAATAACAAAATGACACTGCAGCTTACGCCGTACGGTGCGTCGATGCGGCATTTAAAACTTTGCGACGGCAGCGAACCTCTTCTGAGCCTTGCTTCCGAAAACGATTACATCAGGGATTCTTCCTATGCGGGAACAGTAATAGCTCCCGCGGGCGGTAGAATAAAAAACGGGGAAATTACTATAATAGACAAAACTTTTTCATTAACAAAAAATGAAGGGAAAAATATGCTTCACAGCGGACGCTGTTCTTCCGCCAGAAGAATATGGGAAGTCGGTTCCGTAAGAAAAGAATCGGTATCGTTCATCTGCAGGCTTGAAGACGGCGCGGATGGATTTCCCGGCAGCAGAATAATTACGGCGGAATATGCGCTTGATTACAGAAGCATCGTTCTTAACATAAGATGTACGACTGACAAACCTACATATTTTAATCCTACGACACATGCATATTGGAACTTTCATCAAACTAAGTCTGCGCTTGACCATGCGCTTGTTATGTCAGCCAAATATTATTGGCTCAACGACGAAACATTTGTCCCTGTTATGCGTATTCCGGTGAAGCCTCATTCTTCGTTCAGCTTCGTAAGGAGAATAACAATGAACGACGCTGTAAAGCGCGGCGATCAGTTCAATCAGCTTAAAGACGGAAAGGGATACAACAACGCTTTCTGCGCAGCAAAAGCCGTGCTGTCATACGGCAGTCTGTCGATGACGTATACGACGAACGCTTCGTGCATTTGGCTGTACAGCGGAGGATATCTTGATTCTTCAACCAAACTGATATGCAGAAAGGACGGAAAAAACATACTGACTGATGCGGAATCTTCGTGCGGCATTGCACTGGAAGGTTCAGATGTATACAATCACCGCGTTACTGAACCCGGTGATATCTTCAACCGGACTTTTTCCTTTACATTCAATATATAATAGGGAAACTCCACAATGTTATTGCCGCAGATATGCGTTTATGCTATACTGCATGGCATATTTATGTATTAGGAGTGTATAAATATGCAGTCTGATATACGCTTTGTGGAAGGCGGTGTTACTGCCCCCGCCGGATTTACGGCGAACGGTATTTTGTGCCGCATAAAGGAAAGCCGGAGAACGAACGACACGGCTCTTATATTTTCTGAAAAATCGTGTACGGCGGCCGGCGTTTTTACGCAGAACCGTGTGCAGGCGGAGAGTGTAAAACTCACGAAGAAAAATATTTCCGACGGACGTATGCAGGCTGCCGTTGCGAACAGCGGAAATGCGAACGCGTGTACCGGAAAACAGGGGGCGGAAAACGCATACCGCATGGCAAAATCGGCGGCGGATGCTCTCGGACTTTCTCCCGACGATGTGATTGTCTGTTCCACCGGCGTCATCGGTCAGCAGCTGCCTGTTGAAAAAATCGAAGCGAAGATGGCGGAGCTTGCGGCAGGGCTGTCCAAAAAGGGACATGAGGAAGCTCGCGTCGCTATCATGACGACTGATACGCACTACAAGGAATGCGCCGTGCAGTTTACGCTCGGCGGACGCATCGTGACAATCGGAACAATGTGCAAGGGAAGCGGCATGATTCACATCAACATGGGAACGATGCTCGGCTTTATTACGACCGACTGCGCAATTTCCGCACCGATGCTTGACAAAGCGCTTCGCGAAAGTATTCTCGGTACGTACAACTGCGTGTCGATAGACGGCGACACAAGTACGAACGACACGCTTACGATTATGGCAAACGGCATGGCAGAAAACAGGGAGATTACGGAGGCCGGCGCGGATTACGACGCATTCCTTGCGGCTCTTGATGAAGTTAATACTGTCATGGCGAAAAAAATTGCAGCCGACGGCGAAGGCGCTTCCCGTCTCATCGAATGCACGGTTGACGGCGCAAAAGACGTACCGACTGCGCGCGCACTTGCAAAGGAAGTCATCGGCTCGAATCTTGTTAAGGCCGCGATGTTCGGTAAGGACGCGAATTGGGGACGCATTCTGTGCGCGCTCGGCTACAGCGGACAGTCCTTCACGCCGGAAAAGACATCCGTATATTTTTCAAGCAGCGCCGGAGCTCAGCGGTATTTTACGCCGGGCCAGGACGACATCGTGAACGGCGGGCAGAAAATAAAAGTCTTCGATCACGGCGTGCCGCTCGACTTCGACGAAGAACTGGCGGAAAAAATATTGAGCGAGGAAGCCGTCGAAATTCTTGTGACGATGGAAGACGGGCCGGCAGAAGGGCGTGCGTGGGGATGCGATCTTACGTACGATTACGTGAAAATTAACGGAGATTATAGAACATAATGTCTGATATAGAAATACAGAAGGATGAAAACCGCGGGCGCACGCTCGACAACGCCCACTGGGCAGACGTTCTTGTACAGGCAATGCCGTACTTTAAGATGTGGGTCGGTAAAATCGTCGTCGTGAAGTACGGCGGCAACGCGATGCTTAACGACGACCTCAAGGCCGCAGTTATGAAAGACCTTGTGCTGCTCAACACGATCGGCGTACATGTCGTACTGGTGCACGGCGGGGGGCCCGAAATTAACAAAATGCTCGAGCGGGTCGGAAAGGAAAGCAAATTCGTCAACGGTCTCCGGTACACCGATTCCGAGACGATGGAAATAGTGGAGATGGTGCTTACCGGAAAACTTAACAAAGAGATTGTCGGTATGCTGCTTCAGGAAGGCGGTCAGGCTGTCGGTCTGAGCGGCGTAGACAACGGTATGCTCCGCGCGCGGAAGATAGACAAGGACGGCACGGACCTCGGACTTGTCGGAGAAGTAACGGAAGTTCATCCTGAGATTGCCGAGTCGCTTCTGAACAGGGGATTCATACCCGTCATTTCGACTGTCGCACTCGGAGAGCAGGGCGACACGAACCGCTACAATATCAACGCCGACACTGCGTCCGCAAAGATCGCCGTCGCGCTCAAAGCGGAAAAATTCGTTCAGCTCACGAACGTGCCGGGTGTTCTCAAGGATATGAACGATCCGAAGTCGCTCATTACGCGCATTCCCATGCCGACGGTGCCGCAGCTTATTGAAAACGGCACGATTGCAGGCGGTATGATTCCGAAAGTGGAGTGCTGCATGACGGCGCTCAAAGGCGGCGTTCCTCGCACGCATATCATCGACGGACGTGTTCCGCACTCGCTCCTTATCGAGATGTTCAGCGACCGCGGTATCGGCACGATGATTTACTGAGCAACAAGCGGCGTACAGACGCATGAACGGTTCGAATAAAATAGAATTGATTTCCGCAGTTATGCTGCTGTGTACGGCGGCATTTTCACATGCGTCCGAATACCGGCAGCTCCGCATTGTCTCGGTGCTTCCGACGAAATATTTCGATATTATTTTCCCGAAGGAATGCGCATATACCGCGCAGCTCATCGCCGAGCACGGAGACGGGTTCTACGAAGAGGCGTGCGGTAAACTCAAGCTTACGAAAACATTCCGTATGCCCGTCGTCATCTCTCCCGATTCGGATGTGCTGTCCGTTTCGTATACGGCTTCTCCGTATAACCGCATCGTAATTTACGACGCGCTTCCCGATTCGGGTACGGCATACTACGGAAACACGCTGCTGGGCGAGTTCAACAGGGAAGTCGTGCGGGCGGTAAGCCTTTCGCTTCGTACGCCGTTCTGGCAGTTCATGTCGTCCTTTCTTTCTATAGATGCGCTGCAGCCCGCGTATCTGCTCAACATGCCGCTCTCGTTTGTCGAGGGGGCGTGTGCGACTGCGGGCAGCGACGACGAGAGGACTCTTCTCGACGACCGTGCGCTGCTCCGGCTTCTGTCACAGGCGAAACTGGAAAATAAATTTCCGTCGTGGATGCAGGCGGCCGGTGCACGCGACATTTATCCCGGCGAAAAACTCGCGCAGGCGGCGGGCAGCGCTTTTGCGGCGTATCTGCAGCAGCGGTACGGAATGCAGCAGTACGTTAATTACTGGCATGCGGCCGGAGAGATACACCTGTTTTCACTTACGGCGGGAATTTTCAAAACCGTCTACAATGAGGATTTGCGGAAAGTATGGAACGATTTTAAAGACACAGTTCCGCTTCCGGCCGATATGGAAAAGATGAATGCAGTCGATTCCTGCACCGCTCCGGTGTTTCCCCGTGATTACGACAGTCTTGCAGAATATATTGTGACTGGTCCGTACGGCACTATCTGGTACGACGATGCGCGCCATGAAGTCGATATACTGTCCCCCGAAGGAAAAAGAAGCCGCCTGTTTATTGCGACGGACATAATGCGGCTCTCGCTGTCGGAAGACGGTCAGTATCTGGCCGTAACGTACACGGCGCAGGGAACGAAGGAACAGTTTCCGAAATACAGGGTACGGGTGTACAACGTTCCGGGCAGAACATTTCTGCGGCCCGAATATCAGCTCCGCGACGGCTGTATCGTGAAGTGTTCCGACGGAACGATTGCAGTCGCTGGCGTATACGCATACATGCAGCGGGCCGAGCTCCGCGTTTATAAAATCAATGCAGGTACGGAACTTTTCTTAGTGTACAAACGCGCGTTTCCGCAGCGTGTTGTGCCGTACATGACAGTGTCTTCTTCTGCCGGCAGCGTTTCGTGTCTGCTTATTAACGGGGATACGCGTATGCTTTTTACGGCTGATACCGCCGGCGGCAACGAGCGGTCGTGGATGCTTCCGTACATGATAACAAACATGCAGTATGCGTCCGGCAGACTGGTGTTCGCATATCTGCCTGAAGAGCCCGGGGCGTTCTCCCGTCCGGGATACATACAGCTTGACGGGCAGGGAAATCCTTCTTCTGTTCTGCTTCTGGATGCGGACGTTTCGGGCGGTGTGCACGATCCGTCTCTCCGGGGGAATTCACTGATATACAGCGCTCATAAGTCGTCGCATTTTGAGCTGCGCTCGGTTTCTACAGATGAGCTTCCTTTCGTTTCGGTTGAAATTGTTAAAAATGAAAATGCGGTTCCGGCTTTTGTTCCGGAGAGTGTCCCTGTGATTGAAAAAAAGGAAACGGATGATTCCGGCGGTGCTGCGAAGGAAAAATTTCTGGGAGAGTATGAGCTTAAGGGATATAATCCTCTTCCGTATATGTTCCGCGGAGTGTGGATTCCCATGCTCCCGCTGTACAAGTTTTCGGTTGATGACAGCGAATACGAGCTTGCCCCCGGCATCGGAGTGACGTATCTGACTCAGAGCGATCCGACGGACAGTACGGAAGGAGTATTGTCGTTCAGCACGGCGTTCGCCGATCCCGCTACTGATTATCAGACGTTCAACGACGACTATACGTTTTCCGCGTTTGTTAAAAACAGCAGCCTGCCCGTCGACATCGCGCTGGGCGGTACATGGCAGTTTACGGAAGACGGCGACTATACACTGCAGACGCTCTGCGCAGCGCAGTGGCTTATTCCGCTCGGTATGAGTTATCAGAATCTCACGTTCACGGCAAAGCAGCTGCTTACGTTGTCCACAAGTTACACAGATACTGATACGGGAACAACGGAAAAAAAATCAGGTTGGACTCCTCTCCGGGACTCCTACCAGGAAAATTGTTTTTCGCTTGCCGGATCATACAGCAATTATCATCAGACAGGCATCAGCGCGTACGAACAGCTCGGTTTTGAAACGGGACTCACGCTGGTGCTCGATTACGATTCGCAGAAGACGACTGTAAATGAAGACGGATCGACGGACCCGAGTAAAATCGGTTTTGTAATAGACCTCGGATTTAAATTGCCGCACGTTCTGCCGTTTCCGTATCTTAACAATTTAGTGCTCGGTATGCCGCTTACCGTGCACTCGCAGTGGTACGGCGAAAGCGGAACTTCGTGCGACACATACGCGGAAGTGCTGATAGTCGGATGGGAATCTCAGTTCGGCATTCCCGTTCTGAATTTGTACATGACGCGGGCGGGATTGAAAGCCGGATACGATATGCAGCTTACGTACGATACGCTTGCGTTACCGGATCCCGATATCCGCAGCATCGGTGATTATATCGAAGTTCTGAAAAAGGCTTCATGGAATGATTATGTGTACCTCACGACAGATGCGGTGCTTTCACCTGTTGCGGGATTCATGACGTCTCTGCAGGTGACTGCGGGTGTACAGTACCGGTATTATATACGCAGAAATGCATTCAGGATTGCGGCAGTGATAAAAGCTGAAATGTGAAACAGATACGGAATTTTTACAGGAGTTCGTTATGGAAAAGAAGATTGTTAATAACTACGGCAGCTTCGACAAAATTTTTGTCAAAGGAAAAGGTGCGACGCTCGTTGACGACGGCGGACGCAGATACATCGACTTTATTGCGGGCATCGGCGTAAACAGCCTCGGGCATAATTATAAACCGCTTGTTAAAGCGATACGGAAGCAGGCGGGAAGGGAAATCCACATTTCGAATTATTACCTTTCCGATGAGGGACTTGCTTTTGCGGACGAACTTCTTGCCGCGACGGGATACGAAGGCGGATATTTCGGAAACAGCGGCGCGGAGGCGAACGAGGCGGCAATAAAACTTGCGCGGAAATACGGCTACATGAACGGCGGTGAAAAACGCCGTGTTATTTACACGCTCGAACAGTCGTTCCACGGACGTACGATTGCGACGCTCACGGCGACGGGTCAGGACAGATTTCATCCGGCTTGCTTTGCACCGTATGTCGAAGGATTCAGGACAATCAAGGCGAACGACTGGGACGCAATACGGACCGCCTTCGACGACACGACGGCGGCGCTCTTTATTGAATGCGTACAGGGTGAGGGCGGTGTAAACCTCGTCGATGCGAAATGGGCGCAGGCTGCCGCGGCGGCGGCGCGGAAGGAGGGTGCCATTGTCATGGCCGACGAGGTGCAGACTGGAATGGGGCGCTGCGGTACGCTGCTTGCAAGTGAACAGCTCGGATTTGAGCCGGACGTTGTGACACTTGCGAAAGGAATTGCGGGCGGAATTCCCATGGGCGCCTGCCTGTTCCGCGGAAAGGCCGCGCACGTTTTTGAAGCGGGCGATCATCAGTCCACGTTCGCGGGAAATCCGCTCGCGTGTGCCGCAGGACGCGTTGTCCTGAAAACACTCACGGCTCCCGGATTCTTCGGCGAAGTCAACCGCAAAGGCGAATACATCCGCAGCACAATAAAAGGCTGGAACGTTCCGATTGTGACCGACGTGCGGGGTAAAGGACTCATGATCGGAATCGGGATTGCGGGGACGATCAAACCATTCGACATAGAAGTAAAATGCATGGACGAAGGCCTCTGCGTTTCCACCGCCGGCAGCGACGTTATCCGCTTCCTTCCTCCGCTTACGATTTCTGATAAGGAAATCGAAAAGGGGCTGGAAATATTCCGCCGTGTCCTCACGGAGTTCTGCAGATAGAGCGGAGGATGTCCGGGAGCTCCGTCTCCGGATATTCCTGCGGGCAAAACTGCATTATTGTTCAATTCGGAGAAATCCGCTAAAATAGTTTTCATGACAACTCACAAGACTATTGATGAAGATACGCTTGAAAAACTGCTGTATCTTTCGCGGCTTTCCCCTGAGAGCACGAATCTTACCATATTAAAGAAACAGGTCGACGACATAGTCGGCTACTTTGAAATCCTTTCGAAATACGACGACAGCGAGAATCCGTACGACGCATATCCTTCGACGGATGCGGACAAGCTCCGCGACGATGAGATTGTGTCCGGTCTCGATATTTCCAACGTTAAGAAAATATCAAAAGATTTTATGGACGGCTACTTCCAGGTACCGAAAGTATTGGGTGAAGGCGCCTGAAATCACAAATGAGGAATTATGAACTATACGATTAAAGATATGCAGTCGGCGCTTAAGGACGGAACTGTCACGAGCGCAGCGCTTGTAAAAAAGTCGATTGAAACGTTCGAGACTGATAAGAAGTCGGCTCTGCCGCTCAACGCATTCCTTGAAATGTACGACGACGCCGGTGCAAAGGCGGACGCTGCGGACAGGGAGATTTCTGCTGCGCGCGCGGACGGAACGATCGACGGACTGTTTGAAGAGAAGCCGCTTCTCGGGCTTCCGTTTGCGAACAAGGATAATATTTCCGCAAAAGGTAAGCGCCTTACGTGCGCGAGTAAAATTCTCGAGGGATACGTTGCGCCGTACGATGCGACCGTCATCGCGCGCCTTGAAAAAGCGGGCGCCGTTCCGCTCGGGCGGTGCAATCAGGATGAGTTCGCTATGGGCTCGTCGACCGAGTATTCGGTATACGGACCGACCCGCAATCCGATTAACCGCGCGTACGTTTCAGGCGGTTCCTCCGGCGGTTCCACGGCCGCAGTTGCGGCGAATCAGGCGCTGTTCGGAATCGGGACTGAGACGGGCGGCTCCGTCCGTCTGCCCGCAAGTTACTGCGGCGTCTACGGCCTGAAGCCGACGTACGGCGTGCTGAGCCGCTGGGGCGTCGTCGCATACGGCAGCTCGCTCGATCAGGTGGGCATCATGGGACACACGCCGTCCGATATCGCCGTTCCGCTTGCTGCGATGTGCGGTGCCGATATGTACGACGACACGAGCGCGGACCTTCCCGGAAAGGAACAGCTCCGAAATCTTACGGCATACGGCGACGGGGACCTCGCGAAGCTCAAGGTCGCCATTCCGCGGCAGTTTCTTGAAAGCAAAGGTCTCGCGGCCGACGTCGGCATCGTGTTCGACGGAACGCGGAAATGGTTTGAAAGCAAAGGTGCGTCCGTGGACATCGTGGACCTTCCGGTGCTCGACGCCGCGATTGCGAGTTATTACGTTATAGCGCTTTCGGAGGCTGCGTCCAATCTGAGCCGTTTCGACGGCATCAGGTACGGCCGGCGCGTTGATACGGGAGACGGTTACGACGAGCTGTACGTCCACACGCGCAGCGAAGGATTCGGCCCGGAAGTAAAGCGCCGCATCATAATCGGCAATTACGTTTTGTCCGAGCAGTTCTCCGGAGATACGTACAAAAAAGGCATGACGGTGCGCGCGCGTATTCAGCGCGAAATGTCGAAGCTGTTCGAAACATACGATATGGCGCTCTGTCCGACGTGTCCGACGCCGGCGTTCAGACTCGGCCAGAAAGTGGACGATCCGCTCGAGATGTATCTGAGCGACCTCTTTACGACGTTCGTCAATCTTGCTCGCATCCCGTCCGTTTCAGTTCCCGCAGGACATACGGGCGGCGGCGGTGTGAAAGCCGGCGTTACGGACGGAAGCGCAGCCGAAGTGTACACCGCGGACAGCAGCGCTGCGGGCGTTATGCCCGTCGGCATTCAGTTTGCAGGTCCGATGTTCAGCGAGCTCAAAATTCTGCGGATAGCGCAGTCGTGGGAAAACGAGCATCCGGGCTGCGGCTCTCCGATTGCACTGACGTCGCGTTAAATCAGTAATTTAAAGGTAAACGGTTATGGTAGATAAATATGAAATTGTAATAGGCTGCGAAATACATACGCAGCTGCTCACGAAGACTAAAGCGTTCTGCGCGTGCGAAAACCGTTACGGCGGCATGCCCGATACGCGTGTCTGCCCGGTCTGTCTCGGGCTTCCGGGAGCAATGCCCCGCGTGAGCAAAGGGTACGTGGAACTTGGAGCTGTGGCCGGACAGGCGCTCAACTGTCAGATTGCGCGTTTTACGAAGTTCGACCGCAAGCACTATTTTTATCCCGATCTTGCGAAAGGGTATCAGATTACGCAGTACGATATGCCGCTCTGTACGAACGGATACGTCGATCTTCCGTTCGTTCATTTTCCTGAAGAGGAACGTCCGGGCGGAAAGGCGTTCCGTCCGAATAATTTTAAGGGCGAGAACTGTATCATAGGAAACAAGTACCGCCGCGTGCGCATTGAGCGCATCCATCTTGAGGAAGACGTCGGCAAGTCGCTCCATCTGGAGGGAAAACATTCGTATATCGACTACAACCGCTGCGGCACACCGCTCATCGAAATCGTTACGAAGCCAGACATGACGAGTCCCGATGAAGCGGCGCTTTTCATGGAAACCGTGCAGGAAATTCTCCGCTACGTAAAAGTGACGAAGGGTAATCTTGAGGAAGGAAACATGCGCTGCGACGCCAACATCAACCTCAACGTGTGGGAGAACGGTAAACTGTATCACACGCCGATTTCCGAAATAAAGAACCTCAATTCGTTCCGTTCGATAAAGGATGCGTGCGCGTACGAAGCGCAGCGCCAGCTCAAAGAATTCGAAACGGACCGCCAGGAATTCAATCCGGGTTTTAAAGTGACGATGGGATGGGACGAGGTAAAGGGACAGACCGTCGTCCAGCGCACGAAGAACTCGTTCGTCGACTACCGCTTCGTCGTGGAGCCTGACATTAAACCGTTCAGCGTAAGCGAAGAACTTATTGCCAAGGCAAAAGATGCCGTCGGCGAGCTGCCGGAGGCGAAGCGCGTCCGTTTCATAAAGGAATACGGTCTTTCGGAATCGGACGCAGAGACGCTTACATCCACGCGCGAACTGTCGCTGTGGTTCGAGGAAGCCGTCAGGGGCGCGAAAAGCCAGAAACGCGTCGCGAACCTCATCCTTACCGAGCTGCTCGCGGTCCTTAATGAAAAGCAGCAGACGATTACCGACGTGCGGATAACTCCCGCTCATATCCGCGGACTTGCGGATGCGCTCGAAAATAACAAAATCACGAGCAAGCAGGGGAAAGCCGTATTCGAAAAGATGCTTGCGACCGATAAAATGCCCGACGTAATTATTAAAGAAGAAGGCATGGAGCAGGTGAGCGATGCAGGTGCAATCGAAAAAATCGTCGATGCGGTCATCGCCGCGAACCCGAAAGCAGTCGCAGACTACAGGGACGGCAAGACGAACGTCGTCGGCTGGCTTACGGGACAGGTGATGAAAGAATCGCACGGAAAGGCGAATCCGAAGCAGGCGACTGAACTCGTACAGAAGAAGCTGTCGTAAATCTATATATGCGCGGCGACGTATTTGACGAAGTCCTCTTCTTTTAGGGGGCGGGAATAATAATATCCCTGCACCTGATCGCATTGTATCGATTTAAGAAAATCAATCTGCGCTTTCGTTTCCACACCCTCGAAGACCGTTTTTTTGTCGAGCTGCTGTCCGAGCTCGACAAGCTTCGTAATGAGCCCGGATGTCTTTTCGGTATAATTGTCCGGGTTTAGAAACGACTGGTCGAATTTTAACACGTCGACGGGAATCGTATTGAGCATGTTGAGCGATGATTCGCCGCTTCCGAAATCATCCATCGCGACGTTGAAGCCGTGTTTATGGAGCAGCCGGGTTGTTTCAAGAAGCATAAGTTTGCCCGTTTCCGATGTCCGTTCGATGATTTCTATCTCTACGAGAGACGGCGGAATGTTGTATTTTTTGAATATGGAGTTGAACCGCGCTATAAATCGTTCCGGATTGGTGTGATTCCGCGACATATTCATGGAAACTGGAACGACGGGCTTATGCTCGTCGAGCAGCTTCTGCATAAACCGGAAGACCTGATCGTACACATAAAAATCAAGATTGACGATGAAACCGTTCTTTTCAAACGTCGGAATGAATTTCGCCGGCGGCATGACGCCGAATTCCGGATTGTTCCAGCGCACAAGCGCCTCCGCACCGATTATTTTTTCCGTCTTCAGCGAAATTTTCGGCTGATATATCACGAAGAACTCGTTGTTTGAAAGCGCTTTTTCCATGCGGCTCTCGATTTCGCGCTCCTTGTTTATCTGCAGCTGCATCTCGGGTGTAAAAACCGCATACTGATACATGAGATTGTTTTTAATTGTCGATTTTGCGAACGAGGCATTTCCCGTCAGCGACTGCACCGAAACGTTCTGTTCGTCTTTGTTCGAACATGCTATGCCGAATTTAACATAAAACACAATGTCTGATTTTTTTATTTCCCTGCAGATTTCCTTCAATTTGTTCCGGAAGATGTTTATCGCCCGATGTTCGTCGCTTATCAGGAAGAGACCGTAAAACCTGTCCGCATATCCCCTGCCGATGTATCCGGTATACCCTTCCGCGGCCCTGTTCAACGCCTTCGAAAACAGAACGAGCATAGCGTCCGTTTTTTCCGCGCCGTATGTCTGATTCAGCACTTTGAATCCGCGGATATCCGCATCGATGAATATGAACTGACTGTGAGGATTTTTGTTGATGAACTGCTGGGAAGCAAGTTCGAATTTCGTCCGGGTAAAAAGCCCCGTCAGCTTGTCGTAGTCATTTTCCCTGTTAATTTTTTCGCTTAGCGTGTGAAGCACGGACATCTCGATAAACAGACTTACGAGTATTCCGAAAATCATTATGAAGAAAACATGTATCTGCGCTTTACGTACAGAGTTGTACAAATCCTGCACTTCCGCTTCGGGAATGGAAATTCCGAGAATGCAGGGAGTGCCTTTTATAGGTTCGAATGCAATCGAAACGGGAACACCGGTAACGGAAGCCGTCTTCACGTATCCCGACTGATGACGGAGGATGTATGAAACAGTGTTTTCCGGACTGTGGGCAATCGACAAATCGTTTCTTTTGAGAAGAAGTTTTTCGTCGGGATAGGAAATGAATTCTCCGTTCGAATTAATAATAAACGCGTACCCCGTCTTTCCTATTTTTATATTGCCGACGGTTTTTTGAAGCGTCGTCAATTCGACGGCTCCTCCGATAAGCCCGATGCATTCTTTCCTGTTGTTGTATACGGCGCGCGCCACATGCAGAACAAGCTTTCCCGTCGTCCGTGATATGCTTCCGTCGTCGACGGCCGTTTCATATCCGTCTTCGACGATTTTTTTAAAATAATCGCGGTCGCTGATGTTTGCTGAAAGTCCGGCGGAGGAAATCAGATTTCCGTTTCTGTCGGCGTAAAAAAGATTCAGAAAATACGGCGGGCGCCTGTTGTCGTGTTCCTGAATCCATGAAGCTATTTTTTCATCTGTTTCGTATTTGAATACATCGGAAGAGGAAAAACTTTTCAGGTCGGAAAGATATTTATCTATAAGCTCGGAAAACGCGTATGAATATGCTTCCGCAAGGTGTATGCAGTCGGATTCATAATGATCCGCCGTGCTTTCTTTGATGATTTTGAGCGAAAGCCCGCAGAGAAAAAAGAACAGCGCAATAAAAATGGCGGTAAGGATAATGTACGTGACGGAGTGGACTCGGCTCTTAAGTTGTTTTGCATCTGGTACCATGGTCTTTCCCTGCATAATGGTATAATACCATACTTTTTTCTTTTTGCGGAGATACTTGAACCATTTTAAAAAATCCATTCTCCGCGAAATCAGCTTTGCAGGAAATATATAAATCAGCATATTTTGATAATTTGAATATTTTCCGATAGTGCGGCATGATGGCGTTTTAAAACCCGCCCGATTTTCTCGATAGCAGAAAAGTATTTTTTCTGCTATACTACGGCAAATGTCAACAGTTGATTTTTTAGCGTCTGAAATTACACTTCGTTACGGCACCGTACAGCGTGCCCGCGGATGTTTTCTGTATACGCGCAGGGGAATCCGCCTTACCGACATGTATCAGGAAGGGGGACGGGCTGTCCTCGGGTGGGGCGGCGGAGCCCCGTTTACGGTGTTCAAAAATACGATGAACCGCGGGCTTACCGGCAGCTTCGACACTGATGTGACTCCCCGGCTGGAGAAAGCCGTAAGCAGCCTGCTTGCCGGCAGACGCACTGTGTTTACGTTTACGGACCGTGCGGCTGCGTTCAAGGCTGCGCTTACTTTTTCGAAAGAAAGTACGTCGTTCTGGAAACCGTGGAATCAGGAAAACAGTGACTGGCGGACAGTCGACGCTGTCATCGTTGTTCCGCCTCTTCCGTGGGCGACTCCGCTGTTTTTTGTCGCCGTGAGGCCTGAGATAGTCGAAGTGTTTTCCGCGGCGGGAGCGGAACTTCCGGAAAGCGCGCGCATTCCGGCGGCTCTCGCTGCCGCTGCTGTACGGTCGTTTTACGACATGACTGCCGCCCTTCAGTTCCGCGAGGAGAAGGACTGGTTCCGGTACGATACGGTGCTTACGAAATACTGGACGCGCCGCGGTCCGTACCTGTATCCGAAAATCGATGAAAAAAAATACGGGGCGTTCATACTGCATTGCCTCGACTGCGCTCTCGTCGTCAGTCCGGATTACAACGTGCCGTCGATAGTTCCCTTCGGTGCCGATAAAGGCGTGTTTACAAAACTTGCAAATTCTCCGTTCGAGGCATGACGTACATGGTTCAGTCCGATTTGATTCTGTTTATTATAAAACTCGTTCTGGGCGGAATAACGGCATTCCTCGCGATACTGCTTTGGTCGAAGACGCGCGATGCGTCGTGGATGTCGCTCGTCGCCGGCGCCGTCACTTCGTATGCAGGCATCGTGTACGACATGATGGTGCATCTCGGTATTATAGTTCCGGGCGGCGTTTCCGTCGCCGGCATCCCGCTTCCGACACTGCTTTTCTGCGTGATTCCGAGCTGCTTTTTCATACTTGCGTTTATACTGATGCTTTTGAGGACACGATAATATGAGTAAAGCCGACGTTTACTGGTACCGCTTCCTGGAAGCGACCGGACGCGACAGAGAAGAGAAGTGTGCGGGCGACATGACCTTTGAAGCGCACGGTTTCGTCGGAGACGAACTTCTTTCGCTTGTGCTCACGGGAAAAAAGACCGCACTATTTACGAGTTACGCCACCTATGCGGAAGACAACGAACCGCTTCCCGCAACGGGTGAACTGTACGTGGTGCTTGACCGTGCCGAAACGCCGCGCTGCATTATCGAAACAACCGGCGTGACGATCGTACCGTTCGACGAAGTAACGTGGAAAATGGCGCAGCTTGAAGGAGAAGACGAAAACCTTGAGGCGTGGCGCGGGAAGCATAAGGAATATCTTGAGGATGAAGGCGCTGTCGTGGGATTCGATTTTTCACCCGGCATAAAGCTCGTTTTTCAGACATTCCGCGTCGTCTACAGCGGAATTTTATAAAAATAATATTTTAGGAGGATTTTTAATATGGCATCACAGCGTGAACATTCAATCGGTTATCTGTTTCTGCAGATAGCGGTCGGGTTGTTTTTTCTGGTAAGCGGCATCTGGACGCTTCAGGGAAGTTCCGGAAACGAGATTGCAGTCGCGATAAAATCGGTCTTAAGCGGCGATAGTGCCCAGATCGCCTGCATCGTGTTCGGCATTATCGAAGTGCTTGCGGGTATTTTTTTACTGCTCAGAATGTTCGTAACATTCAGTGCGCCGATCGACACGGTGCTCATGGTAATCATCATGATTGCATGGATAGCTTCAATCGTTCTCATCGATTTTCTTGAGAAGGGCGCTCTGCCGGCGGGGAATTTTGCGTCGATCCTCAAGTGGCTTAAGGCTTTTGCGTATCATCTGCTCGTGCTCGGAGCGGTCATTACCGCGTTACCGTAAAGAATTATTTTTTTCGGACAAGACAGGCCGTCCCGTACGTGAAACTTTCGGGACGGCCTTTTTTCATTTTAGCGCGGCGGCCGAAGTTCTGAAGATGAGTTCCGGCGTGATCGATATGTGCCGCGGCGTTGTGTCGTTTCCGTTCATTGCGTAGTCAAGCAGATCCATCGCACCTTTTGCAACGCTCCGTATTTTCATATCGACGCACGTAAGACTCATCGCCGAAGCGATTATCGTATTGTCGTGGCTCATGAGCGAGACATCATCCGGAACGGAAAGACCGAGCTCGTGCAGGGCCTGAATTGTCCCGAGCGCCATTATATCGTTGCAGGTGAAGATGATAGTCGGACGGTTTCCGGCAGCAAAGTAGTCGAGAACGGCTTTGCACGTCTGAGCGACGCCGCGTTCTTCATCCGAATCGGTGATTTTTAAGCAGTCCTCATCCTTCGGTTCGATTCCCCCGATTTTCAATTCTTCCCTCCAGATGCGTTCTTTGAGGTTAAAAGAGTAGCCGATTGTACCGCGGATGAAAACAATTTTTTTATGTCCAAGTCCGAGCATGTACTGCATCGCTTTTTTCATTCCGAAATTCTGATCGACCGTAATCGTGTTGTAGGCAAAATCAGCCGGAAAAGAATGCACGAGGACGATGGGAACGTGTTTCTGCGAAATCTGATTGTATATGTCCACCTGAGCCTGATCCATTGCCGGATCGTGTATGATTATTCCGTTCGTGCCCCGGGAGATAAGATCCATAAGATATTTATACTCCGTTGAACCGTTCGTGCTGCAGCCGATGTAATAGGCGATGTTCCGTTTCGTATATTCTTCATTTATGGTTTCGGCAAATTCCATTGTGTAATAATTTGAAAGACTGTGCGTCAGAACGGCGATTGACTGAGTCGGCGAATTGACAATCTGGCGGGCCATTGATTCGGGCACGTAGTTGAGTTTCAAAATCGTGCTTTCAAGTTTCTTCCGCGTCTCTTCTTTTACCGGACCTTTGTTAAGATACCGGGAGACTGTTGCTATGGAAACCCCCGCAGCATTCGCTATTTCCGTTATGGTCATTGAAAATCCTTTTATGTCTCTAGTATTATACCTGAAATAAAAGTAAAGTAAATAAGTTGATTTATTAATGTAAAATTTTACAAAAATAATGTAAAATTTGTTGACATATTGAAAAGCTGTGGTATACTTTTTCGTATGAAAACAAACAAATACGCATTGAAACGGAATCTCGTTGCGTTCAGCTTTGTTGTTCCCTGTCTTGTCGGATTCGCGGCATTTTACATGCTGCCGACAATCCGCGGGTTATGGTACAGCTTTACCGACTGGGATCTTTTTAACAAGGCCCGTTTTATCGGTGTACAGAATTACACGAAACTGTTCCGGGACAAAGATTTCTGGACCGCGATGAAAGTGACTGTTCTGTATGTCCTGCTTAATATTCCGGCCCAGACGCTGCTTGCGGTTTTGATTGCGCTCATCATGAACAAGGCGACTCGGCACGGATTTATGCGCGGCATTCTTCTCACTCCGTGGATTATGTCGAATGTCGTTGTAGGTCTGCTCTGGCTGTGGATGCTTGACTCGTCCGTCGGCATCGTAAATGTGCTTCTCCGCCGGATGGGTACGGACGGCATAAATTTTCTTACGTCGACGAAAGCGGCTCTGCCGTCGATTGCGATGATTAACATCTGGCGGCATATGGGATATACCGGACTGCTCGTGTTCGCGGGGCTGCAGAGCGTTCCGAAGGAAATAGAAGAGGCCGCGGTCATAGACGGCGCCGGTCCCGTACGGAAGCTTGTGTCCGTGGTTCTTCCGTATATCCGCCCCGTCATGGCGTTCGTCGTTATTACGACGGTCATCGGTTCGTTCCAGATTTACGATACGATCGCAGTAACTACGAAGGGCGGACCTGTTACGGCGACATACGTCATTTATCTGTTCATTTACAAGAACGGCTTCGAGTCGTATAAAATGGGATATTCGTCAGCCGCCGCGATGGTGCTGTTTGCTATTCTCGTATGCATCAGCGCGGTTCAGATGAAAATCATGAAAGGCAGCGAGTCGAATTAAGGAGGAACAGCATGTCGAAACAATTGAACAGAAACGGCGTATCACCGGCGCTGCGTGCGGTCATAACGGCAGGAATTATTATTCTTGTCGTTGCAACGCTGTTCCCGTTTTACTGGGTCGTGCGTACGTCGCTGACTCCAAACAGCAGAATTTATGTGGATGCGGGCAGACTGCTGCCGCCTTCCCCGACGTTTATGAATTATCCGCGCGTCCTCGGACTCGTCGACGCTGCAACGTCTGTAGCGCTCGGCGGAACCGGCCAGTCCGTAAACTTTCTTGTTAACTTAAAGAACTCGCTTATTATTTCCGTGTGCGTAACGTTTTTTTCGACGCTGTTCAGTGCAATGGCGGCATATGCGTTTTCACGGCTTCATTTTCCGGGGCGCGATCAGATTTTCTACCTGATTCTTGCGGCAATGATGGTTCCCGGCGTCGTCATGATGATACCTAATTTCGTGTTCGTCCGCCAGCTCGGACTGCTCAATACGTACGCCGGGGTTATGGCGCCCTGTCTTATTATGACGCCGTATGCCGTATTTTTCCTGCGGCAGTTTTTTCTGGGAATCAATAAGGAAATAGAAGAGGCAGCATATCTTGACGGGGCGGGGCAGTATCAGACGTTCTTCACAATAATACTTCCGCTTATGCAGACTGCGCTCGTAACGCTTGCTGTGACGACGTTCATCAACACGTGGAACGATTATATGTGGCCGCTTATCGTCGGCAAGAAAGAGGAAATCAGAACGCTTACGGTCGCGCTCGGCGTGTTCCGCTCGCAGACGCCTCAGGGGCAGCCCGACTGGAGCGGACTTACGGCGGGAACTGTGCTCGCAATCATTCCGGCGCTTGCAATTTACGGCGTGTTCGGAAAGAAAATTGTTAATTCCGTTCAGTTCAGCGGATTCCGTTAGCAGACATCCGGCGGTCTTCCGCCGGTACCATAAACAGGGGTTGTTTTTCAGGAGGAAAAATATGAAGAAAACATTAACAGCAGCGGCGTGCATCTGTGCGGCGGCAGTTTCGATTTTCGCCGCATCGTGCAGCAGGAAAAGCGGTTCGGCAAAATCGTCCGGGCCGGTAACAATCAAATATGAGCTGTGGGATTCGGCCCAGCTTCCGGCGTATCAGAAATGCGCCGAAGTTTTTATGGGAAAGAATCCGGATATTAAAATTGAGATCACTCAGCTCGGATGGAACGATTACTGGACCGGTCTGCAGACAGAAATGGTGGGAGGATCTGCAAGCGATGTATTTACAGACCATCTTGCAAAATTCAAAGAATTTTCGAATAAGGGGCAGCTTGTTGATTTGGCCCCTTATATCAAAAGAGACAACGTAGACACGTCGATTTATTTAAACGGACTTGAGAAGCTTTGGCAGACGGAAGACGGAAAGTGCTACGGCCTCCCCAAAGACTGGGATACAATTGCCATTGTCTATAATGCAGATGCGCTCAAAAAAGCGGGTTTTACGGAGGAAGAGGCAAATAGTTTGACTTGGAATGCGGAAGACGGCGGTACATTTGAGAAATTTATTGCGAAACTTTCAATTGATTCACAAGGCAGAAACGGTCTTGATCCGAAATTCGACAAAAAAAATGTCGTTCAATACGGTTTTGCTCTGAATCACAGCGATGACCGCGGGCAGGCTCAGTTCAGTCCGTTCGCTGTTTCGACCGGATGGATGTATACGGACGGACTCTATGACCATAATTATCATTATGATGATCAGCGTTTTATCGACACCATAAAATGGATGCATCAGATGGAACTTAAAGGATTTGCGGCACCATTTGCTGATACGGCTAACGGTGCTAACACACTTCTTTTCTCCGGAAAGGCTGCGACATTATTAGATGGTTCATGGATGATAGGAACATACGTATCGAACGGAGCAATTCCCGTCGGTTTTGCATTGCTTCCGACTGGTCCGAAAGGCCGTCGCAGCATGACAAACGGTCTTGCCGATTCAATCTGGGCAGGCTCTAAACATCATGAGGAAGCATGACAGTGGGTTAAATTTCTCGCATCCGAAGAAGCGCAGAAAATCGTCGGTTCGTATGGTGTTGTATTCCCCGCAATTCAGGGCGGCGTGGATGCGGCCCTCAAAACATATTCAGACAAGGGAATCAACGTAAAGGCATTTACCGACGAAGCTGCTGAGCCGGGGTGTACATTCGTATATCCTGTTCTCGATAATGCAACAAAAGTGAACGAAATTATGACACGAACATTTGACAAGATATTCCTCGGAGAAGAAAAAGAGGACGCAGCACTGAAAACGGCGAATGCAGAAGTAAAGGCACTTTATAACTGATCATTTTTTTGTCGGATGAATAGTTCATCCGACAGATTTTTTTTATAATTAGAAAATAGTATTTTAATAATATATACTGGAGAAATGTATGAGTATCGTTTTTGATGCAGACAAACAGGTGTTTCTGCTTAACACTCCCGGTTCAACGTATGTAATCCGTATTTACCGCGGATTGTATCTTCTGCACGGCGGCTGGTTTAAAAAGACGGCGGACTGGTCCGATCTGTGTACGCCGCCGGTCCTCGACCATTCGTTTGCGCCGAATCCCGCGGAGACGTACGGGCAGTCGGCTTTTTCCCACGATTCGCAGCCGTCCGAATTTCCCTCTGCGGGCCGGGGCGATTTCCGCATGGCGGCTCTGGAAGCGGACCTTGCAGACGGTTCGAACGTGCTCGACCTGCTGTACAAGTCGTACCGGATTATAAGAGGAAAGCCTGCTCTTCCCGGACTGCCCGCAACGTACACTGCCACCGAAAGCGACGCCGACACGCTCGAACTTGATTTGGAGGACAAGGCTGTCGGCCTTGTCGTGACGCTCAGCTATACGGTGTGGAACACGTACGACGCAATCTGCCGTCACACCGTTGTGAAAAACAGCGGCAGTCCCGTTGTGCTCCGCCGGATAATGAGCGCAAGCGTCGACTTTGCAGGTACACGCTTCAGAATGCTGCAGCTTTCGGGTGCGCACGCGCGGGAACGTCATGTCGTGCTGCGCCGCATTGAACCGGGTCTGCAGGGAATAGACAGCAGGCGCGCGATGAGCAGTCATCAGCAGAATCCGTTCGTCGCGCTTCTTGCACAGAATGCGAACGAGGAAAACGGCGACGTGTTCGGTTTCAGTTTCGTGTACAGCGGAAATTTCACTGCTCAGGCGGAAGCTGACCAGTTCAACATGACGCGCGTACAGGTAGGTCTTAATCCCGACTGCTTTGCATGGAAACTTGCGGCTGGGGAATCGTTCTGTACGCCGGAAGTCGTCATGGTACGCTCCGGAAACGGACTCGGCGGCATGAGCCGCATCTATTACGATCTGTACCGGAACAATCTGTGCCGCGGTGAATGGAAGACAAAAGAGCGTCCGATTGTGATTAACAATTGGGAAGCTACGTTCTTTGATTTTACGCCGGAAAAACTGTTCAATCTGGCTGATGCGGGCGTGAAAGCCGGCATGGAGCTGTTCGTGCTCGACGACGGCTGGTTCGGAAATCGCAACGACGACCGCCGTTCGCTCGGCGACTGGAATGTGAACGAGACAAAACTGCCCGGCGGACTAACGAACATTGCGGACGGTATTATTAAGCGCGGGCTCAGGTTCGGCCTCTGGGTGGAACCTGAGATGATTTCTCCCGACAGCAACCTGTACCGCGCACATCCTGACTGGTGCATACATATCGACGGGAGAAGCAGAACGCTCGGGCGGAATCAGTGTGTGCTCGACCTGTCGCGCGGAGAGGTCGTGTCGTATCTCGAGGAAGTTTTTACCGGCGTGTTCCGCTCTGCCGCAATATCGTATGTAAAATGGGACTACAACAGATGTCCGACGGAAGTGAATCAGTACAGTTCGCATGCGTACATGCTCGGTCTGTACCGTCTGCTTGAAACGCTCACGGCGCGTTTTCCCGACGTTCTGTTCGAGTCGTGTTCGGGCGGCGGCGGGCGTTTTGATCCGGGTATGCTCTACTATATGCCTCAGACATGGACGAGCGACAACACCGATGCGCTTTCGCGCGTGCAGATTCAGCTTGGAACGAGCGTCGTGTATCCCGCGAGCTGCATGTCGTGCCACGTGTCCGTCGTTCCGAATCAGCAGACGGGACGCGTGACACCGCTTGAACAGCGCGCGCACGTTGCAATGGCCGGCGTATTCGGCTACGAGCTTGATCTCACGAAACTGTCTGCCGATGAACTTGAACAGATTACAGCGCAGATACGGCTGTATAAAAAAATCCGCCGCACAGTCCAGTACGGAGATTTGTACCGGCTCGAGACACCGTGGTCGGAAAGCTCCCCCTGCGAAGCGACCGGGTACAGCGCGTGGGAGAACGTCGCGAAAGACGGCAGTCAGATTGCGCTTACCGTCGTGTGGACATACGCCGAATCGAACGTGCCGCCGGAAAATATCCGCCTGCGCGGTCTCGATGAAAGCGCGTCGTACCGCGTGACCGACTCGAGCGTACGGAATCCTTATGCGCACATTCCGGGGCGGCCTGTTCCGGCCATGCCCGGCGCGGAAGGACTTGTGTACGGAGGTGCCGAACTTATGAACGCGGGTCTGTATCTCGGCTTTCTGCCGGAATGCGGTCAGAGCGTTCAGATTGTCTTCGAGCGCGTATAACACACGTAATAAGCCGCCGCATTTTTCTTTTCGTACGGAAGTGATATACTCTGCTGTATGAAAAACGAAATGATGCATCCCGCGGACATCATGTGCGTAAAGGCCGAGGGAACTGTGCTCGGACTTCATACGCCTTCGATGGCGCTTCCGTTCCACCGGTCGGTATACCGGATGCGGCCCGATGTAAAGACGGTGTTTCATGCTCATCCGCCTGCAGTCATTACGTTTCGCGTATATCCGCCGGGCGTGCCGCCAGCATCTGTTCACGAGCGCGCAGGGAACGTATTCGGCTTCTTTGTCCGACGGTTCGTTCATTATTACGCCCGCGGATAAGGACCGCGAATGGCTCGAGGTGCAGGATCTTGTCCGCATAAAGGACGGCCGGTGCGAGGAAGGCAAAGTCCCCGACAGTACGGCGTATTTCCCCGGGCTTGTCTACAGCCGCCGTAATGATATAAAATCAGTAACGTGTTCGCTTCCGCCGAACATGGGGCGTTTACCGTGAGCGGTACGCCGTTCGACCGCATGGAAGTGGCGGATTATGCGGCGGAATCGGTCATAGCGGCGCGTGCGCTCGGCAGCATCGTGCACATAAGCGGCAGCGACGTAACCGATCTTGATACAGCATTCGATTTAAAGTGAAGAGGTACAGATGAAAAAAATTATTATTACAGCCGTATTGCTTGCAGCGCTCTCGCCTCTTTTTGGAGAGGGGACGAAACAGTTCGGTTTTGACGCCGGACTTTCGTCGGGCTATCCGCTGTACGGCGGATCGGTAAACGATTCGGTTACTCCCGTTACCGGAATAAACGGATTCAAACGGATCATAATAGGGCTCAACGGCGATTTCTTCTACAGCCCGGTCGAACAGATACACCTTTTTGCCGGCGCTGATACACTTGCCGATTTTCTGTGGGACGGCGGCTGGTATTCATATCATTTCGACTACGCGTTTCTGTTCGGGGTGAAAGTATATCCGTTCCCGGGCGGATTTGCCGCTTCGGTCGCATATGCGCTCGGAAGCCGGAACGACTACTACAATACGACGGGAAGCGGCAACGTGACGTCGTACGCGAAGTGGGGAAACGGATTCAGAATCGGCGCCGAATTCGATTTTTCGAAAATGCTTAATCAGAAATACATACCCGCGCTCGGATTTTACTACCGGTTTATGCCGCGCGGCAACGACGTGTACGACAATATTTTTGCCGCGTACGTTTCGTTTGAACTGTAAACTTTCCCGCCCGCAAAAAAAGGCCGTTCCGGAGTTTTTACTTCCTGAACGACCTTACGCATTCCGCTCAAATCAGAAACAGGCTTAATATCCAGATGAAGATGATTGATACAACACCGCAGACGAGCGTGACTGCCGTCTGGGTTTTATATCCGTTCTGCGGAGTCATACCGCCGAAATTGGTGACGACCCAGAAGTACGAGTCGTTCGCGTGTGAGACTGTCATTGCTCCGGCTCCTATTGCCATAACGGTGAGGATGCCTGCGACAGGTGTTGTAAGCCCGAGCAGGCTCATCATGGAACCGGATTCCGCAATCGACCCCATGATGCCGGCTGTCGTCGTAATGGCGACTGTCGACGAACCCTGCGCCGTTTTCAGTATAGCGGCTACGATGAACGGGAAGAAAATACCCATTGCGGAGAGCACTGCGGCGTTTCCCTTCATGTAATCGACGAATCCCGCCGCCACGATGACCTTTCCCAGAACGCCGCCCGCCGCCGTAATGAACAGAATCGGACCTACTACCTTCAGCGTTTCATTCGTCATTTCATAAAAATCTCCGGTTTTACCGGCATGGAAAAGCAGAATGACACCGAACAGTACGCCGACAGTGAGCGCTATGATCGGCTGGCCGATAAACTTCAGAAATGTTCCCGCGTTGCCGTTTAATCCGGCCATGCTCGCGACGGAACCGGCGGCCATTGCGAGAATAGGCGTTACAATCGGTGCGAGCGATAGGAATCCGTTCGGCAGATTTTTGAAACTCCTGAGCAGGTCTTCATATGTCGGTCCGTCCTGCGTTTCGGCCGCATCCTCCGCGCTTTTGACTCGTTTACCGATCCAGTTCGCAAAGAAGAATGCCGCCGCAAGACCCGGAATGGAAACAAGCGCGCCCCAGCCGATGACACCGAGCAGATGTGACTCCAGACCGAGTGAACCTGCAGCCGCAATAGGCCCCGGTGTCGGCGGAATAAAAACGTGCGACGTGTACAATCCTGCGGAAAGCGCCACCGTCATTGCAACGGACGAATACCGCGTTTTCCTTTGGAGCGCTTTTCTGATCGGGTCAAGAATGACGAAACCGCTGTCGCAGAACACCGGAATTGAGACGACCCAGCCCATTATTTCCATCGCAAGTTCGGGGTGCTTCGGTCCCACGAGACGCGCCGTCATCTCCGCGAGTTTCAGCGCCGCCCCCGTTTTTTCGAGCATCGTGCCTATCAGCGCGCCGAGAATAATCACGATGCCGATCGACTGGAACGTTCCCGAGAAAGCGCCGCCGATGAGGTTCGGAATATCCTTAAGCGGTATTCCGACGACGAGCGCAAGGACAAGCGATATACCCATGATTGCGAGAAAAGGATGCAGCTTCCATTTTGATATAGCAACAATCATAATGACGATTGCTATGACGAAAGTGATGATAAGACTAATACCGGACATGTTTCCTCCTAATTTAAAAAAATCCGCTACTATATTTTTTGTACAGTCTGTACAAGATGCCATGTTCTGAATGCAGCATCTTCCGTAAGTTCCAGAGAATGCGACATCGCATAGTCGAGTTTCATTGCCGCGTTCGTTGTGCTCACGATCGCATCTATGCCTGCGTCGTACAGGCTTTCCGTTCCGGGGCCTATGTCGCCGGCAAACGCGATGACCGGCAGATTGTATTTTTTCGCAAGTTTCGCAACGCCGACGGGAACTTTTCCGCGCCGGCTCTGACCGTCGATCCTCCCTTCTCCGGTGATTACGAGATCCGACGTTTTCAGGCTCCCGTCTATACCGATCGCGCTGAGCACCATCGTGATTCCGCTCTCGAGTTCCGCGCTGCAGAAAACCCTGAGCGCAAATCCGAGTCCTCCCGCTGCGCCGCTGCCCGGTTCGAGCGCCGCCGGCTCTTTTCCCGCGCACACGGCCAGGTGACGCAGTCCCGCATCGAGCCGGCTTATCATTTCGGGCGTGGCGCCTTTCTGCGGCCCGTAGATTGCGCTTGCCCCGTTCTCGCCGCACAGCGGATTATCAACATCGCAGGCGACGCGGATGACGGCCTTTCCGACAAGCGGGGACAGGCCGTCGGTTTCGATCCGGGCTATCCGCTCCAGGCCTTTGCCGGCAGGAACCACATCGTTCCCGGAACCGTCCAGAAAGCGGACGCCCAGAGCGGCCGCCATTCCGATGCCGCCGTCGTTCGTCGCGCTTCCGCCTATGCCTATAAGCAGTTCCGTGCAGCCGTTTTCCAGCGCATGCTTTATGAGTTCTCCGGTCCCGAGCGTCGTCGTCTCGAGCGGATTCAGCTTATCGGGAGGAACAAGCGGAAGTCCGCTTGCAGCCGCCGTTTCAATTACGGCCGTATGTCCCCGTTTCAAATATGAAGATTCCATTTCCTCAAAAAGCGGGCCGTGTACGCGGACTTTCACCAGTTCGTCGCCGCTGCGGCGGAGCGTCTGAATCAGTCCTTCTCCTCCGTCAGCTGCGGGAAACTTGTCGCAGACGACGGAACTGTCAACCCTGTGGATTCCGCGCTCAATGGCCTCTGCCACCTCAAGCGAAGAAGCACTGCCTTTGAACGAATCGGATGCTATCGTGATTTTCATGATTTCAGTATAGCATGAGGAAAAATTCGGATGTTTTGTTATGTTTACTAATAAAGCCGGCTGAATTTTGTTTTAGAAACCGTTTTTACGGAGTTCGTCGCTGAACATGAGTGCAACCTGCAGGAGCATGGCGTCCTTGTACCTGCGCGGATTATATCCCGTGAGCTCGTAAATCCTGTTAAGCCGGTATTGGAGCGTGTTCGGATGTATACCCAGTTCCGCCGCCGTCGCTTTCAGGGAACCGTTCTGGTTGTAGAATGTCTTCAGCAGCGAAAGCGTTTCGTCCAATCCGCCCTGTTCTATGCCGCAGAAAACTTTCTGAAGGAACGCCGTTTTGTTCAGAAGCGGCACGACTTCGCTCACAAGTTCTATCCCCAGTTCGCTGTAAAAGACTGCATTTGATTTTTCGCGCTTCCTGCTCACCGCCAGCGCTTTTTTAGCATACTGATAGTCTTTGCGGATGTTCAGATAATTCGTTTCGACGGGACTGATTCCCATGAAAAGGCGGATTCCGTACCTGCCTGTTTTTTCCAGTATTTTACCGGCCGTTTCCGTGATTTTTTTGTCCGAAACAGAGGCGGATACGACGACAAGATAATTCGACGAATTGAAGCAGAGACTCGCCGGATCGTACTGCATGACGGCGGCCCGTACCGTTCTTTCCGCATTACCGGCGGAGTCGGCGTTGTTCGGATCGATGTATAAAGCCGCAATGCGCCGGGGCACAGTGATGTCGATTCCGAAATCGTTTCCCCGCTGTATGAGACTGTCCGAAACAGTATCCTGATCGTTGTTAATCCAGTCCACAAGAAAACGGGAGACAGCCGTTTCCCTGTTTCTCTGGTCTTCCTCCCGCGCTTTCCCTTCGACGAGAATCTCCGTCATTTTCTGGATGATGGAGCCGTATTTACGCGTAGCTTCGGCTTCCCCCGTAATGCCGACAACACCTATGATTCTGCCGTGGAGCCTGATTGGAAAATTCTGTCCCGGAACGGCTCCTTCCCAGTTGCGTTCGTCGTCGATTTCAAGACTGTCGAGATTTTTTTCTATGATTTCATACGCACCCGCATGAAAACTGCCGACCCGCTGGACGTCCGAACTGGCTATGATGAAGCCGCGGCTGTTCATAATGTTCAGCTTCGTTCCGAGCAGCTTGGAAATTTCCGTGACGATTTCCCGTGCGTCGCTTTCCTGTAATTCCATATACGTTTCCTGAGCGGAATACAGTATAAACCTGCAAAGCCGAAAAAGCCATGCATTCTGTAAAAAGAAAGGGCCGTTCCGAAAGTTTTGCTTACGGAACAGCCCCCTGTTTTTGTTTACTATACTGCGGATTACCGCGCATATTCGACGATGCGCGTTTCGCGTATCATCGTAATTCTGATCCTTCCCGGATAGCGCAGGTCCGATTCAATCTGCTTTGCGATATTCTGCGCAAGCGGTTTTACTTCGTCGTCGCCGACTTTCGCATTGTCGACAAGAATACGGAGTTCGCGGCCTGCCTGAATTGCGTACGCCTTTTCAACGCCGGGGAATTTCTCGGCCGTCTGTTCAAGGTTTTCAAGGCGCTTTACGTAGTTGTCGATCGTTTCGCGGCGCGCTCCCGGGCGTGCGGCGGAAATAGCATCGGCAATCTGCACAAAAACGGCCTCGACGCTTGTCGGCTCGACATCGTTATGGTGAGCCGCGATTGCGTTGACGACACGGGGATCTTCGCCCATTTTGCGCGCCATCTCGGCACCGACTTCCGCGTGATTCTGGTCGCTGTCGCTTTCCGCACCCTTTCCGATGTCGTGGAGAACGGCAGCACGTTTTGCAAGCTCCCTGTCTCCGCCGATTTCGGCCGCCAGCATCGATGCTATCATCGCGACTTCCTTCGAGTGGGTGAGTACGTTCTGCCCGTAACTCGTGCGGAAATACAGGCGTCCGAGCGCTTTTACGCCGTCGGTACTCATGTTGTGAATGCCGAGGTCGAAGAGCACTTTTTCGCCTTCCTCGTAAATCTTGTTCTGCACCTCGTGCGTCACCTTCTGCACTATTTCTTCAATACGGGCCGGATGAATACGCCCGTCCGAAATGAGCCGCTCCAGGGATTCCTTTGCAATTTCCTTGCGCACCGGATCGAAGCATGAGATGACAACCGCTTCGGGCGTGTCGTCGATGATGATGTCGACGCCGGTAAGCGTCTCGAGCGTTCTGATATTGCGTCCTTCCCGTCCGATTATGCGGCCTTTCATCTCGTCGCTCGGCAGCGAAACTGTCGTAACGGTGATGTCGCTCGTAACTTCCGGAGCTATGCGCTGTATCGTCGTAACAAGCACGTCGCGCGCCTGCTTTTCGGCAGTGAGCTGCGCTTCCTGCTCGATTTTGTTGAGGAGCACCTGGGCGTCGTGTCGGGCGTCATTTTCAAGGTCCTTGATGATGAGCTCTTTCGCCTGCTGCTGGGAAAGACCTGAGATATGCTCAAGTTCCTTCCTGTACTCTTCTTCCTGACTCTGGACGGCGCTTTCCCGTTTTGCAAGAACAGCTTCACGGTCGGCAAATTCCTTATCCTTCTTGTCGTATTCAGCTGCACGCTGGTCAAGAAGCTCTTCCTTCTTAGTTACGCGGGCTTCATAACGCTGTACTTCAGCCCGGCGGTCTCTGTTTTCCCGTTCCTGCTGGTTTCGTTCCCGAATGAGTTCATCTTTTGCATTGAGCAAAATTTCTTTTTTCTGTGCTTCAGCTTCTCTAATTGCATCCTGTTTTACACGTTCAGCTTTTTGTTCTGACGCAGATAGTTGAAATCTGGCATAAAGCCATCGAATAGTCCATCCAAGAACAATTCCTGCGACCGGGAGAACAATGAATAAAACTATCGTTAAATTCATCTATTTTCTCCTTACACATTATATGGAATAGTTCATTATATATACTAACGTAACCTTTACAGAATGTCAAATTGAAAGAAAATAAAACCTGATTTACATGGAAAAGTCTTTGCCGAGGTAAATTTCGCGGGCAACGGGCGAGTCGAGGATTTCCTGTTTTGTTCCCTGAATCATGATTTGGCCGGTGCTGATGATGATAGCCCTGTTCGTAATTTCAAGCGTGTCGCGCACGTTGTGGTCGGTTATCAGTATGCCTATTCCGCGCGCGGAAAGCAGCTTTATCATTCCTTTAATGTCGGCGACGGCTATCGGGTCTATTCCCGCGAACGGTTCGTCGAGCAGCAGGAATTTCGGCTCTATCGCAAGCGAGCGCGCAATTTCCGTCCGCCTGCGTTCACCGCCGGAAAGCGTAAAAGCCGGCTGCTTGCGGATGCGCTGTATGTCGAATTCGTCGATAAGTTCCTCAAGCCGCTCCTTTTTGTCGTCACGCGAGAGATCGCGCCTTGTCTCAAGAATCGACCAGATGTTCTCTTCGACGGTAAGTTTGCGGAATACCGACGGTTCCTGCGGAAGATACGAGATGCCGAGCCGTGCGCGTTTGTACATGGGGAGCGGGGTAATCTGCCGGCCGTCGAGAAAGACGTCTCCGGCCGTCGGTTTGTAGAATCCGACAATCATATAGAACGTAGTCGTCTTTCCTGATCCGTTCGGGCCGAGCAGTCCGAGGACTTCACCCGTATTCATGGAAAAATCTATCCCCTGAACGACTTTTTTGCGGCCGAACATTTTGTACAGACTTGAGACTCTGAGCGTATGAACTCCGCCATTCCGCGGGTTTTCCGCAGGAAGGCCGTTTTCAACTGCAGCCGCCGTATTTTCCGGCGTGTCTGCAGGTCCGGTGTTTTTTTCTCCGTCGCTCATTCCGGTTCTCCTCCGCCCGCATCCTGTACAGGTCCGCCGTTTTCCGGCGGCGGTAAGGCCGTTTTCGTTCCTGCGGCGTCAGGTCCCGCTCCATTTTCCGGTCCGCCGGCCGGTTTGCCGGAATCCTTTGTGCTTTTGTCGTCTATGACGGAGCCTTTGACGCGTCCGTCGAGCGTAATTTCCTGCGTGTCCAGATTCAGGGTGATTTCCTGCGCGCGGAACGTATCCTCTCCCTGTTTTATCTGGGAATTGCCGCTCAGTTCGAGCATCTGGGCCTTTTTGCGGTAAACGGCATACGCACCGTTGCATACGTTGTCCTTCTGCTTCAGCGTAATATCGATCTGGAGGACGGCAGTATCGGTGTTCTGATTGTATTCGATGATCTGCGCATCAGCCGAAACGTTATTTTCCGTATCGTCGAGGTGCACGTCGTCTTTGAGCGTTGCGATTTTCGTTTCGCGGTCGTACGACATGCGGCTGCATTTGAATTCCATCTTTGTGTCGAGATTTTTGCCGTCGATGTTTCCGACAGCATCAATATAGCGGAAATTTTTCCCGCTCATCGTGATTGAGTCCGCCGCTATTTCCATCGACGCTGTCCGCACGTACGCGTTGCCGTCGAGTTTTGTCGTGTCCGAGGTGCTGCCTGCAGTTCCCGACATATTGTCTGCGTAGAACGTAATCCGTTCGGCGGAAGCAGGAACGGACAGCGTGAGGACGGCGGCAAAGAGGACAACGCGCGGCAGAAAATCAGTCTTTATCATCGGCAGAACCTTTTTCTGTATGTAATAACACCGCAGCGTCTGTTTGGTTGCCGGAATTTTCATCGTCCGCAGTATCCACTGTTCCGGAGACGGCGCCTGTGAACGCAAATTCATTGCTCACTCCGCTCGCCGAAAAGCCCGAACCGCGGATTGTCGTTCCTTCCTTTATTATAGTGATTGTGTCGCTGCGGCCGCTCGTAAGCTGTTCGTTTCTGCCGTTCCAGCGCAGCTGGTCAGCGCTTATCCGCACTTTGCGGGAATGATTGAATATCTGTATGTCGTTGTATAACGAGTATTTTTCCGTCTGCGAATCGGATGCAAGCAGTCCGCAGGAACCTTCCGTGTCGACGGCGCCGTCTTTATCCCTCATCGTAAAACTGATGCTGTCCGCATACGTTTTGTTTCCGCCCTTATACTGCTCGAGTTTCTTAGCGTGCATCGATACCGTGTTTTTGCTGTTTTCGTACCGCGTAAAGTCCGCATCGGAAAAGACGAATTCCGGCACGCTGTCCTCCGCGTTACGGACGTCCTCGCTGTATTTCAGCGAACAGCCGGCCGTCAGCAGGCCGGACAGGAGAAGAACGGAAAGAATGCAGGGACGGCCGAAAATCATTTCCCGCCCGCGAGAGCCGCCGCTATGAAAGACATGAACAACGGGTGGGGTTTTGTGGGACGGGAAACGAATTCCGGATGATACTGTACGCCGATTCCCCATCTGCATGCCGCCCATTCGAACGCTTCCGTGCGTCTGTCGGGCTCGGACGTCGCGGCGGTTATGAGACCGTGTTCCGCCATATCCTTTGTATATCTGTTGTCGAACGTGTACTTGTTCCGGTGGCGCTCAATAATTGAAGATTTTTTGTAGACGCCGGCGAGTTTCGTACTTTTTACAATCCTCACTGTTCCGGCTCCGAGCTTCATCGTACCGGCGGCGGAAAGCCCGGCCTGTTCTTCCGGCAGACTGATGATTGCATGACCGCAGTTCTGGATGAACTCGGTGCTGTCCGCGTCGGCCCAGCCGCAGAGCGAGCGCCCCGTTTCAATCGCCATAAGCTGCATGCCCAGATCTATTCCCAGATACGGAATGTCGTTTTCCCGCGCGTATTTTACCGTGATGAGCAGACCGAGAAATCCGCGCTGTCCGTAGTTGCCGGGAACAACAATACCGTCGACGCCTTTGAACACAGCGTCGATATCCTTCGCGTCTTTGAACGTCTCGAGCGTTTCCGCGTCGATTTTGCGGATTTGCAGCTCCGCACCGAATCCGGTGACGGCGGCGTGAAACAGCGATTCGCGCACCGATTTGTAGCAGTCGTCGAGATAATCTTTTTTTCCGACCATAGCGATGCATACTGTCGGTCCCGGAGAATTAAGCTTTTCCAGAAACGACGTCCACGGACGGATATTGCAGCGTTCCGCCGTAAGCGCGAGCTTTTTCAGAACCTGCGCGTCGATTCCCTCTTTGTGGAATATGACGGGAAGTTCGTAGATCGATTTCTGTACGTCCGTTGAAGTGAATACTGCGTCGGGAGAAACGTTGCAGAAAAGCGCAAGTTTTTTGCACAGTGAAGAATCAAGCACTTTCTCGCAGCGGCAGAGCAGAATGTCGGGCTGAATGCCCGCTTCCTGCAGCTGTTTTACGGAGTGCTGCGTCGGCTTCGTCTTGAGTTCTCCGCCCGTTATGACGGGAACGAGCGTCAGATGGATTGTGCACACCTCGTTTTTTCCGAGTTCGTGAATCAGCTGGCGGGCTGCTTCAAGGTACGGAATGGACTCAATGTCGCCGACAGTCCCGCCGATTTCAACGATGACGACGTCGGCACCGCTTCTTGAACCGACATTAAGGATGCAGCGCTTTATTTCGTCCGTGATGTGCGGAATAACCTGCACTGTGCGGCCGTTGTAACGCCCCGCGCGCTCGTTCTGGATCACCTGATTGTATACTTTTCCTATTGTAACGCAGTTCGCATTCGTAATATTTACACTGGTAAAGCGCGAAAAATTGCCGAGATCAAGGTCCGTTTCGGCGCCGTCTTCAGTGACGTACACTTCGCCGTGCTGGAACGGGCTGATATTGCCTGCGTCAAGGTTGATGTACGGATCGCATTTTACCATAGAAATTTTGAGTCCGCTGCACTCCAGAAGACTTCCGATAGACGCTGCCGCGACTCCTTTTCCGAGACTTGAACAAACACCGCTTGTAACCAGTATATATTTACTCATAGCCTCTAATTTTCCCATTTACCGCATATTGTGTCAATAATTAAAGCTCGTCTTCTGTGTTGTGTTTTTGATGATTTTAGTGATATAATTTGATATATGCCAGATTTATTGACTGATGCAGAATTTGAGCTGTTCCGGAAATCTATTTACAATGAAAGCGGTATAACGTTTTCAACGACAAATCGTTCTATTCTTGATAGTCGTATAAAAGAACTTCTTCGTGAGAAGAAAATCGATTCGGTAGACAAGTATTACAACCTCATCACGACGAATAAAGAAGAAATGAAGATTATGCTCGATTCCGTCACGACAAATCTGACCCGTTTTTTCCGCAATCAGCCTCATTTTGATGCGTTCATAAATTATGTCGTGCCGCACATCCTTGAGGAAAAGAAAAAAACAGGCGACACCGTAATACACGTGTGGAGCGCGGGCTGTTCGACGGGAGAAGAACCCTATACAATCGCGATGATTCTCAAAACGATTCTCAAACCGCCGTATACGTTCGCAATTACGGCGTCGGACATATCGCTCAAATCGCTTATGGTCGGCCAGCTGGGGTTTTATGCGGATAACCGCATGGAAGGCGTTCCTCCCGATTATCTTACAAAATATTTTACGAAATCGACGGGAGGATATCAGATTCATAAGGATATTATGGATTCCGTCCATTTCGATTATCATAACCTTAAAAACGATTCCGGCGCCCGCAATCTCGACATTGTGTTCTGCCGGAACGTGCTTATTTATTTCGACGAACCCGCACAGCTTGCGGTCATCAACCGGTTCTGGGGTGCGATGGGACCTCATTCGTACCTGTTTATCGGGCATTCCGAATCTCTGTTCGGCATGAAAACGCAGTTCCAGTTCCTCAAGACCGACTGGGCGTGTCTGTATCAAAAAAATGTGAATTAGGACGCGGTAATGGATACTATTTCAGTACTTGTTTGTGACGATTCTGCGCTTATGCGCAACCTCATATCGCGGATTATTAATGAAAACGAGGGGATGCACGTCGTTGCTACGGCGATGAACGGGCAGTTTGCGCTTGATAAAATCCCGCTCGTGAATCCCGACGTTATAGTTCTCGATATAGAAATGCCGGTGATGAACGGCATCGAATTCCTCCGGGAACGCAAAGCCCGCAAATGGGACATTCCCGTTATTATTCTTTCAAGCGTCGCAATTCAGGGTGCGGCCATTACGATGCAGTGTCTTGAGCTCGGTGCAAGCGATTTCATCACCAAGCCGGGCGGATCAATTTCCATGGATATTGCGAAAGTCTCCGAAGACTTAGTCGAAATGATTTCTTCGTACGGCGGAGCGTATGCGCGCCATATAGGAAAAAAACCGAACGATCCTGATTTTTTCCTTCATCAGATAAAGATGCGGGAGGCGGAACGGTTCGTCGCGAAGCAGAAAGGTGAAGCGGCTGTCGTCCCTGAGAAAAAAGAAACATTTGTTCCGACGCTGTGGACGCAGCCCGCAAAAAAAGAACCTGCGGTCATTACGCCCGTCAGAGAAGGCGGCTGCATAGAACTGATTGCGCTCGGAATTTCCACCGGCGGACCGAACGCGCTCCGCGACGTATTCAAGATGATCGATCCGCATCTTAAACAGCCGATTCTTGTCGTGCAGCATATGCCCGCAGGTTTTACCGCGGAATTTGCGAACAGTCTTGACAGAATATGTCCGCTCACCGTAACGGAAGCGAAAGACGGCGAGCCCGTCGAAGACAGCCATATCTATATTGCACCGGGTAATTATCATATTTATGTGGAAAAAAGACTGTCGGGCGCCGTCGTACGTCTTTCGCAGGACCCTCCGCGCAACGGACACCGTCCGTCAGCCGACTATCTGTTTGAGTCCGTCGCGAAAAATTACCAGAACCGTGCGCTCGGCGTGATTATGACAGGGATGGGGCGCGACGGAGCCGCGGAACTTGCCGAAATGCGCAAAGAGGGCGCGTGGACGCTCGGACAGGATGAGGCATCCGCGATCGTATACGGCATGCCGAAAGTCGCGTGGGAGCTGGGCGCCGTCCAGAAGCAGGTGCCGCTTAATCAGATGGCCGACGCAATCAGTGCGCTTGCTCGCGAACACCTCCGGGGATACGCCGATTAAATCCCGCTGATTTACGCTGATTTAATCGGCGTTTTCCTAGCAGATTTCCGTTATTTCAAGTTTTTCAGGATTCGGCTGTCTCCGCGTGACGAGCAGAACGACGGCGCATGCCGCTGCAAGGAAGAGCAGAACGCAGGCTGCGCGCATCCCTTCCGAAGCTGTTCTCCCGAACAATGAAGCAAGCGGCTGCGCTGCAAAAAATCCGCCGGCCGCGCAGAGCACCGGAAACGCGAGCGAGAGAACGCCCTGCAGCGCTTCATGTCTGGCAGACATGCCGATTTTTACCTTCTGTCCCGGCCTGACGTCCAGGTGACGGCTGTTGGCGACTGAAAAGCGCACGCTGCATGCGCTGCAGTTCTCGCCGCAGCAGGCGCACGCACTTGTATCGCTTACCGGCGTTAATGTGACCGAGTCGGTCTCTGCAGAAACTACAACATACTGAGCTGTCATTTTTGACCTCCCTGCGGGATTTCGCCTGAAATACCGTGTTTGTTTATTTCTTTCATCCGCATCATGCATTCCTCCCGTCCGTTTTTGTTTCCGAGTTCTTCGTATGTGTCGCACAGGTTGAAGAGAGCGTCGTAATAATACGGATTGAGCGAGACCGCGTGTTCGAATGCGTCGCACGCATTCCTGTACTGACTGCGGTTGAAGAACACGACGCCTGTCGTATTCCACAGGTGCGGATTCTGCGGATTGTCGTTCAATCCTTCGGTGCAGTAATCGAGTGTACTGTCGAGATCGCCGAGACTGTAGCATACGAGCGCGAGCGCTTCGACGATTTCGTTGTCGGTTCTGTTGATTTCGTGCGCTTTGACAAGCGCGTCCTTTGCCGTATCGAGATTGCCCGCATCGCGGCAGGTGACGCCGAGATTGAACCAGAGCAGGGAATTTCCCTTTTCTATGGTAAGCGCGCGCATGAAACACGCGATTGCTTCGGTGTAGTCGCCGTTTGATGCGAGGAGTATCGCCTGATTGTTAAGTTTTTCCGCCGTTTCATTGAGCATGGTGAACTTCCTGTTTAGCCGTCATTGAATCGAACAGGCTGATTATGAGCGCTGCCGCTTCCCCCGAACACGATGCATCGTACAGTCCCGCGAGCTCCCGGCTCTTTTCCGCGGCAAGGTTTTTCCCGTACGAGAACGCCTCGTCGACCGCACCGCTGTGCGTAAGCAGCGAGATGCACTGCTCGACGGCAGGCGAATCGATGCCGTCCTTCCGCGCCTGTGCAAAATACGACGCAATGAGCTTTTTGTCCTGAGGATGCGATTTGACATGGAGCAGTACCGGCAGACTCTTTTTGCCTTCGACAACGTCGTCGCCCCGTTTTTTGCCGGGGTTGCCCGTCGTAAGATTCTGCACGTCGTCGAGCACCTGGAAACCTTCTCCGATTTCCGCAGCGACGGCACCCGCCCGTTCCGCCTCGTCGTCTGTGCCGCCTCCTGCGAGAATTCCCGCCTGAGCTGCAAGCGACGCAAGCGTTCCCGTTTTGCAGCGGACCATCGCGGTATATTCCGATACTTCCGGGAAAAGTTCCGGCTGACGGTGCCAGTAAATATCCATCGCCTGTCCCAGATGCAGGCGGCGGAGTTCCCGCGCGTAGAGTGCGTAGAATTTTTCCCTGTCGGCCGGCGCCGCCGCAAGCCTGTCGATGCAGACGGGCGCTTCAAAGTACAGCCACGATGCCGCGTTGAGCGCCGTGTCGAGTCCGTAAGCGACGTATGCCGCAGGTTTTCCGCGGCGCGTGTCGGAATCATCCTCGATGTCGTCGTGAATCAGACTCGCCGTATGCACGAATTCGACGAGCGGCGTAATCCGGTATGTGTCGTCCGCGGAAAGCAGCGCCGCGGCGCCGTGTTTTGAACGTGCGTTTTCCGCACAGAGGACAAGCAGCAGCGGCCGCCAGCGTTTTCCGCCGAGGGTTATAAGATCTTTACAGGGGGCAGTAAGGCACTGCAGATGTTCGTTCCGGACATCGCCGGGGATAGAACCGAACGAGTCGGTCCGCCACTGCGTGTTTATCCGAAGCGGAAGCGCGTCGTCGAGAGCTTTTTCAACAGCAGCGAGCCGGCTTGAAAATACATTGTCCATACCATTAAGTATATAGAAAAAAACAGAAGAGGGCAAACGGCGCATTTTTGGCTGTACAGCTGTACATCAGTAACTTTTTTTCATATAATTGCCGAAATTACTAATATGCCGTCAAATAACTATGAAAAGCCCGATTTCTGGTCCCGTAAAGCGTTCTCCGAGGGGTATCCGGCCCGGTCCGTATACAAACTCAGAGAAATAGACGAAAAATTCGGTCTTATACCGCAGAACTGCAACGCACTTGATCTCGGAGCGGCCCCCGGCAGCTGGACCACGTTTTTGCTTCGGAAATTCAACGGCGCGGGCCGTGTCGTTTCGTGCGATCTGAATCCGCTTTCGAAAAGCGTAAAAGGCGACAATCTGATTTTTATTCAGGGTGATTTGAACGACCCCTCTGTCCGCAGCCGGATAGAATCGCTCGGCCCGTACAATCTTGTCGTATGCGACGCGGCGCCTCTTACGACGGGCAGCCGTACTGTCGACACGGCCCGGTCGCAGCAGCTTGTCGAAATGGCAGTCTGGTATGCTGAAAACATGCTGGTAAAGGGCGGTAATTTTACGGTAAAAATATTTCAGAACGGCGATCAGCAGCAGCTGCTTAGAAAAATGCGTGAATTGTTTACTGCCGCAAAGGGATTTAAGCCCGCGGCCTGCCGTGCAGAATCGTTCGAGACGTACCTTGTCGGAATAGGGCGCAAATAGGGATGAGGCCGTTGTCCGGAGTCGTAAAATACTGATTGCAATTGATTTTGATTAGGAGTAAAATAAATGAACAAGCGTTTTTTTGAAAGGGTTTATGACGCATTTATTTCAACCGGAAAACAAGTGGTCAATATGATAAAAAAGACTGCAAAAATAATCGTGTCCTTCCTGGCCGATGCAAAATATCGTTTCACTATGCATGTTAATACGCGCGGGAAGCGGATTGCAGTTCGTACGGCTGCGGCTTTTTGCGCCGGTGCCGTTATCAGCTGTGTTGTTGTGATCGTTTCAAACAGAATGAATACCGAAACCGGCGTCGGAGGTCTTGAAACGACGGGCGTCCCTGAATTTTCCGGGGACATGTTCGGCTCGTCCGGCAGCGAACTTGACGCCGCGGCTTCCGTTCTTTCAAAGGAAGAAGGAAAAGACAGCCTGCTCTACTACCAGACGTATCGCGTAAAACAGGGCGACATGATAGGCATTATTGCAGACGAGTACGGCGTTACGCAGGACACGATAATAAGCGTGAACGGCATCCGCCAGTCGCGCCTGCTGCAGGTAGGGCAGTATCTGAAAATTCCGTCGATGCCCGGCATCCTGTACACCGTCAAAGCCGACGGAGAAACCTCCGAAACAATTGCAGAGAAATATGAAGTGAGCGCCGACAAGTGCGCCAAAGTGAATTCCCTTAAAAAAGATGCTCCGCTTGACGCGGGGCTTACGCTTTTTGTGCCGGACGCTCAGCTTGACTGGGTGACGCGTCAGGAAATCAACGGCGATCTTTTTATCCGCCCAATAAAAAGCCGGTACTGGCTGTCGTCGTATTACGGATGGCGCGAAAGTCCGTTTACCGGCCAGCGTTCGTTTCACACCGGCATCGACATGGCGTGTCCGCTCGGAACGAGCGTGTATGCGGCTCTTGCGGGGCAGGTTTCATCGACAGGGTATAACGAAACGTACGGCAACTATATCATCGTATCGCATCATTCAGGATATAAGACGCTGTACGGCCATCTGAGCGCAATTCTTGTTGTCCGCGGCCAGAACGTAGACACGACGACGCGGATCGGCAGAGTAGGCAACACCGGTTTAAGTACGGGTCCTCATCTCCATTTCACCGTTTTCAAATCAGGCAAAACGGTCAATCCTCTCGGTCTTCTGAAATAAGGCATGCCGCGTCGCTGCGGCATCTGTACTACACCGTCGTTTTCATCGTATTGATTTTCTTTACGAAGAAGTCGATGTTGCTGAACACGAACGCTATTGTGTATGAAATTACGCAACCTGCGAATACGAGGCTTATCGCCACATCGAGATTGCGGCTGATGTTCCTCGAGAAAACGAATACGAACATGAAAAGTACCATAAGGACACCGCCGATAATCCAGTTTTTCATGGAAATCGGGTTCTTGAGACTGATGCCGGAGAACGCAGGATCTATCGTGCGGAGAATGTTCTCGATCGTAGTGTCCGTGAGGGGAACGGGAATTTTAAGCGGTTCGCTGAGCAGTTTTTCGGCCTGAGCCATAAGCCTTACGTCCCTGCGGCATTTTCTGCAGAAAAGAAGATGGAACGTCACCTCGAACGGGATTCGTTCTCCCTTGTCGAGTTCAAGATACCTGTCCATGATTTCATTGCATTTTTTACTGTTCATTTTACTATTTCCTCCAGCTTTTTCCGCAGAATTTTTTTTGCGCGGAAAATATGCGATTTTATCGTGTTTACAGGAAACCCGGTGATTTCACAGATTTCCTGATACGGAATGTCGTACGAAAAATACATGTCGAGGCAGACGGCGTATTTTTCGGGCAGTTCCTTCATCGCGTCGCGGACAGCGTCTTTTGCCGCCTGCCGCATCTGATGTTCCTCCGGCGAGCAGTCAGTCGATACGATGATTTCCTCGTCGGAGAGCGGCAGATATTCTTTGCGTCTGTTTACGGCATTGATTGCCGTGTTGTACGCAATCCGCATGAGCCACGTGGAAAAAAGCGAATTTCCCTTGAAAGAAGCAAGGTGCGTGTACGCTTTGATGAACACATCCTGCACGAAATCGTCCGCATCGGCATCGTTTTTGAAAAAGCTCATACCGAGCGCAAATATGCGCTGCTTGTGGAAGCTCATAAGCTGTGCAAACGCATTTTTATCGCCCTTCAGTGTCGATTTGACAAGATGCGAATCACGTTTTTCTATTACAGAGCGCTCGATTCCACTGAGCAGTTCATTCGCCATCTTTTTTGTGAAAATCCGGATTCAGCTTATAAAAAAGCAGGAACGAAATACCGACTGCAAACGGAATGAGTCCGGCGAGAATCGTATATGAAAAATGGTCGAGTATGGCGAATACGATCGTCAGGATAAGACCGACGGCCGTAAGAAGTATGCCGCACAGCAGTGAAAACGTTTTAAAGTCGAATTTCTGCTGATTGTACGTTCCTGTTTTTATCTGAAGTTTTACTTCGTGATGATGCCAGAGAATATAGAAAAAAAGGACAATACCACCGATTGCAATACCGACAATCGGAACAATTGCTATGATTATCTGTGCTGCATTTGCCGCTGTTTCATACATATGTAGATACCTCTTGGTTTCTGGTTTCGGATATTAGACACCGTACTTTGGACGAAAGTTGCATTTATTCCAGAAAGATATAATCCGAAAAATAGATTGCATTGATTTTCCCGAGCGAAAAACGCGCGTTGAGCTCTTCAAGCAGATCAGTTTTGATTTTTTCCTCGCTCATGGAACGCAGCTCTTTTTCGGTATACTGCGCGAAATACTGCGAAATCAGCGCTTTCATGGCGGTGCTTTTCCGTGAGAGCTCTTCGTAGAATTCGGTGTCGCCCTCCGCGTAGGAAAACCACGGCGTTATCACCACGGGCGTTCCTGTATCATCCTTTTTTTTGCTGTCAGGCTTTGTTACGGCGCGTATGCGTCCGAGTCCCGTAAAGGCCGCAAGCTTTTCGTTGTCCGGGCTCGTCATGTTTACGACGGCTCCCGGTTCCGGATCAGCCGTCCGCAGATTTTTTCCCGGTTTCGCCGCTTTTACGGCGAACGAAACGCCTGTGACGGCAAGGATGAACGCTGCGAGCGCAGCTGCCGTAACGCCGAGTATCCTGTTCAGGATTGTTTCCATGTTTTTACTGTACCAGATACGGCGTAATGAGGGCAAGCGGCTTGCCCGACGTACGTGCGGTGACGTGTATGCCGTCGTCCATCCACTTTTCGTCAAGTATGAGGCCGCTGCGGCGGATTTCGTCGAGAAGCGCTTTTTCGGAGACGGGCAGCACGTAATCGCGCTTCTCTCCGAGCAGCATTTCCGACATGAGCGCGGCAAGTTCGCCGAATCCCGTTTTTTCCTTTGCGCTCACGCAGAGTGCACCGGGAAACGTGACTTTGAGCTGTGCAAGCCGTACGCCGTCACTGTCGAGTTTGTCTGTTTTGTTGAGCAGAATGATGCGCGGCTTTTTTCCCGCGCCGATTTCTTCCAGAACGGTGCATACCGTTTTGTACTGGGTTTCCGCGTTCGGATCGGCGGCATCGATGACGAGCAGCAGAAGGTCCGCCTTCGCGGCTTCTTCGAGCGTCGACTTGAACGCATCGACGAGCGTATGCGGCAGGTTGCTGATAAAGCCGACGGTGTCGGTGAGCAGAAGACTTCCGCCTTCTTTGAGCGGGAGACGCCGCGTCGTCGGGTCGAGCGTCGCGAACAGTTTATTCTCGACGAATACGTCCGCACCGGTGAGCGCGTTGAGCAGACTCGATTTTCCGGCGTTCGTGTAGCCGACGAGCGCGCAAGTTGGCAGCGGGATGCGTTCGCGCCGTTTCCGCTGCGTCCCGCGTCCAGAGGCGACTGTTTTGAGTTCCTGTTTTGTCTGGTAAATGCGTTCGCGCACCTGACGCTGGTCGAGCTCGAGCTGAGTTTCGCCGGAGCCTTTTGCGCCGTAACTGCCGCCGCGCTGGCGCGCCATGTCGCCGTACGAATGGGCAAGGCGGGGCAGCGAATACTGAAGGCGCGCGAGTTCCACCTGGAGCACCGCTTCGTGCGTCTGCGCACGCCGGGCAAAAATACGGAGGATCACTTCCTCTCGGTCGAATACCGGAATACCCGCGAGCTTTTCCCAGTTGCGCTGTTTCGTCGGGTCGATCTGAAAATCGAAAATGATGCAGTCGGCCTGAATTTCCTTCGCAAGCTCGGCAAGCTCCGCCGCTTTGCCTTTTCCCATGCCGTATGCGGGCTGCACTTCAAGGCGCGTCAGAGTGAGCGCCTGTGCCTGTTCCATGCCGAGTGTATCTGTAAGTCCTTTGAGTTCGGAAAGATCGTCTTCCGGTGCTCCAATGAGCAGCGCACGCGTTCTGCGTTCCTGCTCCTCTTTGATTTCTATCATTATTATCAGTATACTGATTTTCAGTATGAATATCACTGAAATTCGGTTCGGTGCGTGCCGATGATATGAAAGGACCATTGCCGGTCCGTTATGAGGAAATTGTGACTTCTGGACAAAAAATTGCTGTAAGCCTTCTGACGACAGTTGTTGTTTTCGCATGTTTTACCGTAGCTGCTTTTGCGGGACTCTTCTCTCAGATAGAAGCCCGCTTTTACGAGCCGGCGAAAGTTGCAACCATACGGAAACAGCTTGACGCAGTATCCGAAAGCAATGAGACATACATAAAGACGCTTCTCGACAGATTCGGAACGGGCTCCGCTTCATATGTGCGCACCGAAGTCGTGTCCTCGTATCTTTCGCGCTCCCCGGCGGACGCGGACGTGCAGCAGCGTACGAAAGTCACGGGGACGCTTTTTTCCGGCACTCCCGGACTTGACGGTATCCGTCTTGTCGACGCGAACGGACGGAACGTTCATTTCAGCACCTACCCGGCAGACATAGTGAAACAGACTGATACGCTCCGCATGTATAAAAACTATAACGAACTTAAATCACCTTCGGGTGAAAATGAATTTGCGTACGAGTCGGTCGCGGCACCCGATTCGCTTACGGGCGGCGCTGAAAAATACCGCATCAGCTACGACGGAAAAAACGCCAGACTGATTTTTTCGTTTCCGTTTTACGATTCCTATTCGGCATACCGCGGCACGATGCTTTTTTACGTAAACGCGCAGGATTTTTACCGTACACTCATCATGCAGAACATCGTGACGATGAACGATTCATGCCTGCTTGTGTCGGCGTCCGACGGCACGAGCGGCGGCTTTGTGTTCGGAATGCCGAACGTGGGCCGTGGCGTCATGGAACAACTGCTGCTGCTCAAATGGCGGAGCAGTTCGCAGGGGCCCGACAAACTTGTCGCCGGTTCCGAAAACGGCGCGGACGCCGACGATTCCGGCTGGATACTGATTTCAGGCAGGGAAAATTCGTTTATGCGGATTTCCGGCGTGTACCGTGCGTCCGCATTCGTGATGCCCCGGATTGTGCAGGCGCTGCTGCTCGTATGCGTGTTCGTCACGCTGTTTCTTGTAATCTTTCTGATATTCAGCCTCCGGCGCGACGACATCGTCGTCATCCGCGACAGAATCAGACGGCTGCAGTTCGCGCTCATCAACGAGTATCTTGAAAACAGAGAGGACGTCGACTGGAACGACGTGCTGCGGAAAATTTCGGGCAGACGTCAGGACGTGTCCGACGAAATAAAGAAAAGTCTCGGATGTCGTGCAAAAAGACATGCCGAGGAGACAGATGCGCTCATCGGCAGAAGCTGGGATGAAATTATCGACGCGCTCAGCATCCGTTCGGGAAACGTGCTCGCTGCATCCGGCAGAGGCATGCAGCAGAATTCGCTGCAGGACAGGCAGGAAATCCGCAGAATGCTTGAGGAAATTCTGCAGAACGGCAGCATAAAAGTGCAGGCTGTTGAAGCGCCTGCCGCTGAACGCACGCCGGCGCCTGCGGGAAAAACTGCTGCAAAAGGCATGAAGGATGCAGAACCTGTAGAAGAAATCGAACCGCTCGAAGAGATACCGGATGCTGAACCTGTTGAAGATGCGGAATCTGCGGATGAAGCCGGGCTGCCCGGGGAAATTCCTGAGGCAGAACCTGTAGAAGAAATACCCGAGGCGGAGTCTGTGGATGATGCGGAGCCGTTCGAAGAAATTCCACCGGCGGAATCTGTTGACGGCGCGGAACCTGCGGAGAAAGCTGAACCGGAAGAGGAAATCGAACCGCTCGAGGAAATTCCTGAGGCCGAACCTGCGGAAGATGCGGAACCGCTCGTGAAAGAAACAGCGGCGGAATCCGCCGCGGCAGAGACTGCAAAGGGGCAGCGCACGGAGACTGTTGCTGTCGACGAATTCATCGATTCGGAAAACAGGGAAAATGCATCCCCTCCGGCGGGGAATTTTTCGCAGGAGCCGCTGGAATTCGGAGAACCTGAACGCAGGAGCTACCATCCGAAAGAGGCCGACAAAACAGTCGAGGATTTCAACGTTGCCCCGTCGCCCGATTTCTCGTTCCTTGACGAGAATGAGGGGCAGGAAAACGGGAATGATGTGGAAAACGACGGAATGCCCGTTGCCGACGAGGACGTGACGCTCGAATCGTTCGGTGCCGCGGATGGGATTTCCGTTTCCTCCGACCCTGATGAAACGCCGGGCTTCAGGTCCGTCGGTCAGTCGGAAAAACCTGCAGTGGAGGAGGACTCCGGTGACGCTCCCGTTTTCAATCTCGAACCGATGATGCCTGATTTTGCCGAACTTGATGAATCCGATGACGCTGTTCCGCGGGAGCCGGAGGAAGAAACCGACTCCGGCGCCGTTCCCGAAGACGTCAGTCCGCTTGCAGATGAAAAAGAAGCGGTCCCTTTCGTATTCACCCGTTTCGGGGCGAATAACAACAACGTATATGAGCTTGTGCCTGCGCCAGGAGATGCGATAATCGAGGACAGAAACGGTCTGTTCAGCATATCCCCCGATCTTGTGTATACCGATATTGCACAGAATCAGGCATTCAAAAAGCTCGTTGATTCCGTACTCCGGTAATTTCGCTGCGCTTGAGCTTTACCGGCATCTTTCCTATAATAATGTCATGAAATATTCATCACCACTCGTTGTCCGCACGTATGAATGTGATTCGTACGGACATGTTAATAATGCTGTTTATTTGAATTATCTTGAATACGGACGTATGGAGTATCTGCATCAGATAGGGTTCGACTACAAAGGTCTTGTTGCGGACGGATATTACCTCTATATCACTCATATAGACATCAAGTACAAATCTTCCGCGTATCTTGACGACAGGCTGTTCGTCGACGTGGAACCTGTAAAACTGAATATTATTTCGGGGACGTTCCGACAGACAGTCAGGAAGGAAGACGGAACAATCTGCGCGACGGCGGATGTGACGTGGGCGAGCGTGAAGACCGGCCGTCCTGCACGGATTCCCGACAAATTTATGGTCGAAGGATTATATCCCGACGACGATGCGCGGAAGGACGAAAAGGTTCGATAATGGAAATCACGCTCAGTAATCTTGAAAAAACGTACAGTACGGGCAGAACGACGCCGGAAGTTCATGCGGTCCGCGACATAAGTCTTACTATTCCGTCGAACGGCATTTTCGGCATAATCGGAAAAAGCGGTGCGGGTAAGTCGACGCTCGTCAGGCTTATAAGTCTGCTTGAACCGCCTGACAGCGGCATCGTTTTGTACGACGGGCAGCGCGTCGACAATCTTACGGGAAACGCGCTTATCCAGCGCCGCCGCCGCATCGGCATGATTTTCCAGAATTTCAACCTGTTCAGTTCCCGCACGGCGGGCCGCAACATCGCGTATCCGCTCGAAATATGCGGCACGCCGAAACCTGAGATCGACGCGCGCGTGAAAGAACTGCTGGAGATAGTCGATCTTGCGGACCGCCGCGATGCGCCTATAAGCACGCTTTCCGGCGGACAGAAGCAGCGCATAGCGATTGCGCGCGCGCTTGCAAACAGACCGGACATTCTTTTCTGCGACGAAGCGACGAGCGCCCTTGATCCGCAGACGACGAAATCGATCCTTAATCTTATCAGGAAGATTCAGGCGCAGATGAATCTGACTGTCGTCATGATAACTCACCAGATGGAAGTTGTGCGCGATGCGTGCAGCCTTGTCGCGGTTGTGGACGACGGCAGCGTGGTGGAGCAGGGGACGGTGAACGACATATTCCTTCATCCGGCGGGCGGAGTTACGAAGGAATTTCTGGCGAACCTCGCTCCCGAACCCGACTCCGCAGCCGATAAGGGCGGCATCGTGCGCTGGTCGGACGGCGGCGGAAAATACACGCTCAGGTTTATGAATCAGCTTACAGACGAGCCTGTGCTCAGCCGCATGGCGCAGAAATTCGACGTTGAATTCAACATCCGCGCCGGCGGAATACAGAAACTGCCGGAAAGCAGAATAGGTACGCTTATTGCCGACATAACCGGCAGTCCTGACGAAGTTGAACGCGCGGTTGCATATCTGAAGAACGAAGGCGTCCTTGTCGAGGAGGATGTATGAAAAGGCTGATAAACGTACGTTTTCCGGCAGAAAGCCTCGGCGTGTTTTCAGGAGGAAACTGATGGATCCGCATAAAATATTCATGCTTGTAAATGAAGCTTCGGGCCAGACGCTCGTGATGGTTGTGTTTTCGACTGTGTTCAGTCTCGTTCTCGGACTGCCGCTCGGCATACTGCTGTGCACAAGCGACCCGCAGTCGGGCATAAAACCGCGTCCCGTTCTTTATCAGGTGCTTACGCGTATTGTAAATGCGCTCCGTTCGTTTCCGTTCATCATTCTTATGATAATTCTGTTTCCGCTGTCTCGCATTATCGTCGGCACAAGCATCGGAACAAAAGCGACGATCGTGCCGCTTTCGATCGCCGCCGCTCCGTTCGTTGCGCGCATCATCGAGTCCGCGCTGAAGGAAGTAGATACCGGCGTCGTACAGGCGGCGCGCGCCATGGGTTCCTCGACGATACAGATAATTCTGAAGGTGCTTATTCCCGAGGCGATGCCCGCGCTTATCGACGGAATCACATTAACAATTATTAATTTAATAGGATACTCGGCGATGGCCGGCGCGATAGGCGGCGGCGGTCTGGGTGATTTGGCAATCAGGTACGGGTATCAGCGTTTCAGACCGGAAATAATGGCGATTGCCGTCATAGTCATTCTTGTTCTTGTGGAAATACTCCAGTTCGTCGGAACGATGCTTTCACACAAGGTTGCTTCCCGGAGATGAACGAACCGGCTGCAGAAATCACGCCGGGCGGCTGACCCGTCTGCGCTGCAATCAGTCCGATGCTTTCAGAGTATGCTCTTTTTTCTGTTGTACACGAATACGACCGCCGCCATTGCGATGATGGCGGCGTACCCGCAGAGACTGAGTGTGTCGGGGATCTGTCCGAAAGCGAAATACCCCATGAGCGACGAAAAGAGAATCTGCGAATAGTCGAATATGCTGATTTTTGACGCCGGCGCTGAAAAATACGCGGCTGTAATACCGAACTGACCGCCTGCCGCCGCAACACCGGCTCCCATGAGTGCGAGCAGCTGCGGTGGTGTCATTAGTGTAAAATGCGCGATAAGAAACGGCACCGCAATCAGATAGGAAAACGCCGAGAAAAAAGTGACTATGACGGAACTGTTCACTTTCATGACACTCATCTTCCGTACGCACGCGTATGCGAATCCTGCGCCCATTCCTCCGGCGAATCCGGCCAGTGACGGCAGCGCTGCGGAAAAATCGAACGTGGGTTTTACGACGAGCATCGCGCCTCCGAGCGCGCCGCATATCGCCAGCAGCGGAACCGCATCGATTTTTTCGCCGAGCAGGAAGAAACTGAACACGACCGCAAAGAACGGCGACATCTTGTTAAGAATGGACGCGTCCGCAATGTTGATGCGGTCGATCGCGTAAAAGTTTCCGAAGATGCCGAGCGAACCGGCCGCCGAACGCAGAAGAAGATATTTGAAAGCGCCGTGCGGTATTGTTATGCGCGCGCGGTTCTTCACGCGGTCTTTCAGCAGTATGCCGAGGGCTATAAAAAGCGCGACAATATTGCGGAAAAACGTTTTTTGGACGAACGGCACGCTGCCCGAAAGATGCACGAGCATCCCCATGAGGGCAAAACAGAAAGACGACAGAACAAGGTATGCAATGCCTTTTGTGATATTTTTTTGTATTGGTTGTGACGGCATACGGAATATAGTATAGAAAAATAGTATCCCGGCCGCAATAGCGCATAAAAAACGGTAAATGTTGGAAAAACAACAGACAAATCACACAAAAAAGATGTACTTTCTCTTATGATGATACCGGACGGTATCACAACAGTGATGCGGTTTCAGGGCATCTTGTGTTTTTTCTTGCTTTTCCTTGCTATATTGCACTATTTATTGTAATATGGTGCCCTCAAATATTCATAATACAAAACAGCAGGAGTTCGCAATGATTCAGAGAACTGAGTGGGAAGGGTTTAAAGGTACTCTTTGGCGCGGTGAAATCAATGTCCGCGATTTTATACAGCACAACTATACGCCTTTCAACGGCGATAAATCGTTTTTGACTTGTCCGACTGACGCTACGGCCAGATTGTGGGATGAACTTCAGAAACTTCAGAAAGAGGAGCGCGCGAAAGGCGGCGTCCTTGATATGGATACTGACGTCGTTTCTTCGCTCACGTCGCACGGTCCGGGATACATCGGTGCGGACGGAAAGACGCTTGAGAAAATCGTCGGCCTTCAGACTGATAAGCCGCTCAAACGCGCGTTCATGCCGTACGGCGGAATAAAGATGGCCGAAGAGGCGTGCGAAATGTACGGCTATACGCCGAGTCCCGAACTTCACCGGATTTTCACCGACTATCACAAGACTCACAATCAGGGCGTGTTCGACGTATACACGCCGGAAATAAAGGCTGCCCGTAAGAATAAAATCATCACAGGTCTTCCGGACACGTACGGACGCGGACGGATTGTCGGCGACTACCGCCGCATCGCTCTGTACGGGATCGACTATCTCATCGAACAGAAAAAGCACGATTTCGACAACATCGGCGGAAACGGTGAAATGACTGAGGACGTCGTGCGTCTGCGCGAGGAAGTCGCGGACCAGATAAAAGCGCTTCACGGCATGAAGGAGATGGCCGCTGTGTACGGTTTCGACATCTCCGGGCCGGCGAAAAACGCGCAGGAAGCGTTCCAGTGGCTCTACTTCGGCTACCTTGCCGCAATCAAAACACAGAACGGCGCCGCGATGAGCGTGGGCCGTATTTCGACGTTCCTCGACATTTACATCGAGCGCGACATGAAGAGCGGTTCGCTCTCCGAACATGAAGCGCAGGAACTTGTCGACCATATTGTCATGAAGTTCCGCATGGTAAAGTTCGCGCGCATCAAGAGCTACAACGAGCTGTTCTCCGGCGATCCCGTCTGGGCGACGCTCGAAGTCGGCGGACTCGGACAGGACGGCCGTTCGATGGTTACGAAGAACGACTACCGCTTCCTCCACACGCTCGAAAACATGGGGCCCGCGCCCGAGCCGAACCTCACCGTGCTTTACTCGTCACGTCTGCCGGAAAATTTCAAGGAATACGCGGGATATATCAGCGTCACGACGTCTTCGATACAGTATGAAAACGACGACGTCATGCGTCCGATATGGGGCGACGATTACTCGATCTGCTGCTGCGTTTCCGCGACGGAAACCGGAAAAGAGATGCAGTTTTTCGGAGCCCGCGCGAATCTCGCGAAATGTCTGCTCTACGCGATTAACGGCGGCGTCGACGGCATTACGGGCATACAGGTTGGACCCGCGTACGCGCCTGTTACGTCCGAGTATCTCGACTACGATGACCTTGTCGCGAAATACTCCAAAATGATGGGCTGGCTCGCAGGGGTGTACGTGAATACGCTCAACCTCATCCACTACATGCACGATAAATATTATTATGAGGCGGCAGAGATGGCGCTGATAGATACCGACGTGCGCCGCACGTTTGCGACAGGCATCGCAGGGTTCTCCCACGTCGTCGATTCGCTTTCCGCAGTAAAATATGCGAAAGTAAAAGTTATCCGCGGGGAAAACGGACTTGCGAAAGATTTTGAAATCGAGGGTGATTTTCCCCGGTACGGCAACGACGACGACCGCGCGGACGATATTGCCGTATGGCTGCTCCGCACGTTCCTTGAGAAAATCAAGGAGCATCCGACATACCGCAACTCGGAACCGACGACGTCGATATTAACAATCACGTCGAACGTCGTGTACGGAAAAGCGACGGGCGCGCTTCCCGACGGACGGAAAGCCGGCGAGCCGCTCTCCCCGGGTGCAAACCCGAGCTACGGCGCGGAAAAGAACGGACTGCTTGCGTCGCTCAACTCGGTGGCGAAAGTTCCGTACGAGTACGCGCTCGACGGCATTTCGAACACGCAGACAATCAGTCCGGGAGCGCTCGGACACGACGACGGGGAACGCAGCAGAAAACTCGCTGCGATTCTCGACGGCTATTTCGATCAGGGCGCGCATCACCTGAACGTGAACGTGTTCGGCGTCGACAAGCTCAAGGACGCGATGGAACATCCTGAAAAACCCGAGTACGCGAACTTCACGATACGCGTTTCGGGCTACGCGGTTAAGTTCATCAGCCTTACGCGCGAGCAGCAGCTCGACGTTATTTCGCGCAGCAGCCACGAGGTATTGTGAGCACGCTGACCGGTGCGGATTCCCGGGGATACGTTCATTCGACCGAGACGTTCGGCTCCGTGGACGGCCCGGGAATCCGGTATATTATTTTTCTTGCAGGATGTCCGCTCCGCTGCGCGTTCTGCCACAATCCCGACACGTGGGCGCATAACGGCGTGCGCATGTCCGCATCCGAAGTGATGAAGACTGCGCTGCGTTACCGCCCGTACTGGAAAGACGGCGGCGGCATAACGGTGAGCGGCGGCGAACCTCTCGCGCAGATCGACTTTCTTCTGTCGCTTTTTTCACTCGCAAAAGAGCAGGGGGTGAGCACGGTGATCGATACCGCCGGCTCGCCTTTTACGTACGACGAACCGTGGTTTACGAAATTTAATAATCTCATGAACATGACGGATCTGATTCTCCTCGACATAAAACACATAGACGAAGAGGAACATATAAAACTTACGGGAAAGACGGGAAAAAACATCAAAGAGATGGCGCTGTACCTTTCCGAAACCGGAAAACCCGTATGGATCCGGCACGTGCTCATTCCCGGCATTACGGACAACGACGAGTATCTTGTCAGGACGCGTGATTTTATCAGGACGCTCGGAAACGTCGAGCGGGTCGAAGTACTTCCGTATCACACGTTCGGAGTTTATAAATGGAAAGAACTCGGCCTTGATTACCGGCTCGACGGCGTCGAGTCTCCGACTGAGGAGCGCATCAGAAACGCGGAAACTATTCTCGAAACGGCGGAATACACCGGCTGGCAGAAAGAATTCAGATAACATTATCATTTATTGAAGTATTTTAAATACTGGTTTATACTCTACATCAGATTCATTATTCGAACGAGGTGTAAAAATGAAGAGAAGCTTTCCTGTATATCTTGTAGCTGCCGTTGCTGCTGTCTGTATGCTGGCGTCGTGTGCGACGACTGTGGAACGCGTCAAAGCCGACGATGTCGTCGATCTTGACGGCTACTGGAACGACAGCGACGTACGCATCGTGTGCGAATCACTTATAAGCGACTGCATAAAATCTCCCCGGATTGCCAACTATAAAAAAGAAAACGGGCGCAATCCCGTTGCAATAATCGGAAAAATAAGCAACGACAGCGACGAGCATATCGACACGTCGATAGTCGCGAAAAAGTTCCAGAACGCAATAATTAACGGGGGCGTCATGGATTTTGTTTCGGACAAAAATGAACGCGAGGAACTGCGCGGGGAACGCCTCGACCAGCAGGACAACGCGAGCGAAGAGACGGCGAAAGCGATCGGCAACGAGACAGGCGCCGATTTCATGCTGCTCGGCTCCATCAAGACAATCGTACAGACGGAAGGAAGAAAATCGGTCCGCGCCTATTTCGTGTATGCGGAGCTCCACGATCTCGAGACGAACAGGATAATCTGGAGCGGCGAAAACGACGGAATCAAGAAGGTTATAAACAGACCTGCCGCAAAAATGTAATCTGCTTCCATGTTGATGAAACGTGTTCTTAAAATTTTTTCCGCGGTTCTCGTGGCAGGGGTGCTTTTGTGCTCGTGCGCGTCGGTGTCTTCGTCGGCGGGACTTCAATCGTCGGCACATCCTAAAAAAATCAGGTACAACGAAAAGCGGTTCAACAGTGCGCTTGCGAAGGGTGATTTCACTTCGTGTGCGGGAATGCTTCTCGGGCAGAACGTAAGCGGAAACGATGTCATCCGCCAGAATCTCGACATAGCGATGCTCGAACATTACGCGAAGGCATACGGGGCGTCGAACGAAATATGCAATAAGACGGACGGGCTTATGCATGACGCCGTCACGAAAAGCATAACAAAGACGGTCGCGTCGGCGACGCTCAACGAAAACGCGTCGGAATACACCGGCACCGTGTACGAGTATCTCTACATAAACGTGTTCAACGCGCTCAATTATTACAATCAGGGAAACATGGAGGACGCGCTCGTCGAGATTCGTAAAATTAATAACAAACAGCGCGAGTACATCACGAAATACGGAGAGGCCGCTCTGCAGCAGGTACAGGCGGATACGAAGGATATAACCGACGCCGATTATGCGGCGCGGTTTTTCGGAATCAACGTGCCCGCCCTCAAGGCGAAATCTCCGCCGGCGGCGACGGAAGCGGACGTTTTCCGCGATTCGGCCGCTGCACGGTATTTGAGCATGGTGTTCATGATGATGAACGGCGACGGCGGCAACGCGCGCGTCGACCGCGACGTTCTTGCAAAGCTGAATCCGGGATTCGACGCGGACAGCGAACTTGCGATACCTGACGGAAAGGGCCGCCTCGACGTCGTCGCTTTCAGCAACCTTATCGGACGGCGCTATGAGCAGGCGTTTTATTTTCCGGGAGACGTCGTAAGCGGAGTGCTCGCCGCCGGCTCTCATATTGTGGGGAGGGGCCCCGAGTCGCTTATAATGCTTCCGCCGCTTGCGGACGGTGTTGAAATTCCCGCATTCAGAATCAAATTCGTGTATCCGAATTACAAAGAGAGTGCCGTACCGCGGAAAGTTTCATCGGTACGGATCGTAATGGACGGCGGTGCAGTGCAGAATCTTCAGCTGCTGGAGAATTTCAACGATGCGGTTGCGATGGACGTGCGCGTCCGCGCGTCGAAGGATTTCGGGCGCAGCGTCATCCGCAGCCTCGTGAAAAAAATGTCCGCGGTAGCGGCGGGCGAGGCGGCGCTTGCGGCAGCTTACAAAGGTCTCGATAAAAACGGAAGAAGCGCAGGGGAAGAGATACTGGCACGCATAGCATATAATGTCACCTATGCGGGCGTCGTTGCGGCGATAGAAGCCGTCGACCTTGCGGAAACGGCCGATGTCCGCCAGTGCAGGTATCTGCCGGGCACGGCAAATGCGGGGGGCGTTGCGCTTGCTCCCGGAACGTATTCGTTTACCGTCCAGTATCTTGATTCCGGCGGAAAAATTGTTAATGAAGAAAAATTCAGTTCAGTGGAGGTACGGGCGGGGAAACCTGTTCTTGTGGAGTCGATATGCATAAAATCGTAAAACCTTTTTTTATATTTATTTTGTTAATATTGCAGGCGTACATATACGGATATTCGAAAAACAAAAGCGCCGATTACGGAAGCATGCCGGGCTGGGTGAACATTCCGTCCTCGTCGTATGCTGTCGGAAAATATTTTTCGACTGTCGGGGATGGTCCTGACAGGCAGACTGCGGAGCTTAAAGCCGTGCAGGGAATCGCGTCGCTGTTCGGGCAGAACGTCGTATCAGTTGCGACCGCAAAGCAGCAGATGGAGCATTCCGAAACTGGCGGCGAAAGTACGAATTCACGGAATCAGACGGTAAGTCAGGATATTATTCAGGACGTGAATCAGGACGACGTCGTCGGGGTTGAAATAAAGGAATACTGGTTCGACAGTAAAAATAACGTGTGGTACGTGCTTGCCGTGCTCGATAAGGACAAGACCGCATCGTTGTACGGCACGATGATACGCAAAAACAACGATCTGATAAACGGATTTGTCGACCGCTCCGGTACGGCCGGAGCGCCGATGGATACGTACGCGTGCTTCGCTTCCGCCGAGACGATTGCGGAAACGAACGATGTGTACCTGAAGCGGCTTTCGGTTGTTAATTCCGAAACGGGGAAAGCGCTGCGTGCGGAATCTTTGTCCGTTTCGGAGCTCACTGCAAAGATGAAGGAAGTTGCGGGAATGATACCCGTCCTCGTAGACATACAAGGCGACGAAACCGGACGGATTGCTGCGGAATTTGCAGAAGTGATTGCAGGCGAAGGATTTCTCACAAGCAGCGGGAAAAAAGAGCGGTATGAACTGACCGGCGCGATACAGTTCAGTGCTACGGAAAATTCGACCGGTACGATAAAATACTGCAGATATACGATTGACTGCGCTTTCAGAGACACTGTCAGCGGAGCGACGCTGATTCCGTACAATAAGGCGGGGCGTGAGGGTGCGGGAAATCAGGAAGAAGCGAAGAGCCGCGCCGTGAATGCGCTGCAGAAAGCCGTCGGCAGTGAATTCGCGTCTGTTTTGTCTGACTATCTGCACTCGCAGAGTCAAAAAGATTTATAGTTCTTCCATAAGAAATGAGAATATGTTTCTCATTCATGCCGGCTTGAAAAAGACCTGCGAAATAGTTAGCATGTGCTATTGACAATAACATAAAGTTAGGATATGTTAACTGCGTAAGTTAGCAGGGACTAATGACAATATCTCTGCCGGCAGTGCGAAATCACAAGGAGAAAATACGATGCCTCTATCAATGTGCTCTATCGGTACGGAATGTATCGTGAAAAAAGTCGGCGGTTCGGGAGCGGTGAAGCAGCACCTTAACGAGATAGGGTTCAATGTGGGAACGCCGGTGACGGTTGTTTCATCCATAAGCGGGAATATCATCGTACAGGTAAAGGATTCCCGTTTCGCAATAGACCGTGCGATGGCAAACCGTATTATGGTTTGAAAGCGGTATCCGGTCGTCATTTTTACTGGCAATATTTAAACAGACAGTTCGGGCGTGCAGGATGTCCGGGCAAGGAGATTCTCATAATGAAAACGTTAAGGGACGTTTCAGTCGGCGAGACGGTAAAGGTAAAACGTCTTGAGGGGGAAGGTGCGCTCAAGCGCCGTCTTATGGATATGGGCTTTACGAACGGATGCAGTGTGTTCATTCGCAAGGTTGCGCCGCTCGGTGATCCGGTGGAAGTCACTATCAGAGGATACGAATTAAGTGTCCGCAGAAACGATGCTCAGTGCATCGAGATAGAATAGGGGAATGAATGATTGCGAGCGGTTAAGCCGCAGTCATGAATGTCTCGTATTGAAAACAAAGCGAAGCTTTGTTGACTTTTTATAGGAGTTATAAAATGATAAAAATAGCGCTTGCCGGTAATCCGAACTGCGGTAAAACAACGATGTTCAATTCGCTTACGGGTGCGAATCAGTATGTAGGTAACTGGCCCGGAGTTACTGTCGAGAAAAAAGAAGGAAAAATGAAGGGCGGCGGTGACATTGTCGTCACGGACCTTCCCGGTATTTATTCACTGTCTCCGTATACACCGGAGGAAGTCGTAAGCCGCGACTATCTTGCGGGAAATGAACCAGCCGCAGTGCTTAATCTTGTCGATGCAACGAACATTGAACGCAATCTGTACCTTACGACACAGATTCTTGAACTCGGCAAACCCGTCGTCGTTGCACTGAACATGATCGACGCGCTTAAAAAATCGGGCGACAGAATCGATTCGGCAAAACTTTCCGCCGCACTCGGCTGCAAAGTTATTGAAACGTCGGCGCTTCACGGAACGGGCGTAAAGGAAGCGGCCGCAGCCGCTGCGGAAGAGGCCCGTAAATCGAACGCGGTTGTACCGAAGGCCTGTTTCGCCGCAGATGTAGAGAACTCTATTTCACGAATGACGGAATTCGTTCCGTCCGAAGTTCCCGGACAGCTCAGACGCTGGTATGCAATCAAGATGATTGAACGCGACAGCGTCGTTATGAATAAACTCAACCTGAGCGCCGCCGACAAAGTGAGTGTTGAAGGAATAATAAAAACACTCGAGACTGCGCGCGACGACGACAGCGAATCGATTATTACGAACGAGCGGTACGAATACATTTCTTCAATATTGAAGGGGTGTCTGCATAAATCGGGACGGAAATTAACAACGTCCGATAAAGTCGATAAGATCGTAACGAACCGCTGGCTCGGTATTCCGATTTTTCTGCTTGTCATGTGGGCCGTATATTACCTTTCGGTGACGACTGCCGGCACCTTCATGACCGACTGGACGAACGATTCATTCGTCGGCGGGATTCAGGGAGCCGTGCAGGGATGGATGGAGGGCGGCGGTGCGAATCCTGTGCTTATCGATTGTATCGTCAACGGCGTTATCGGCGGTGTCGGTGCCGTTCTCGGATTTGTTCCGCAGATGGCGCTTCTCTTCCTGCTTCTTTCGATTCTTGAAGACTGCGGTTACATGGTGCGCATTGCGTTCGTTATGGACCGTGTGTTCAGACGGTTCGGACTTTCCGGTAAAAGTTTTATCCCGCTTCTTATTTCTTCGGGATGCGGCGTTCCGGGGATTATGGCCTCGAAAACAATCGAAAACGAAAACGACCGGCGTCTGACTATAATGACGACGACGTGGATTCCCTGCGGAGCAAAGCTTCCCGTTATTGCACTTATGGGCGCGGTTATGGTGCAGCATGTCTCGAGCATAAACTCGTCTCTGATTGCTCCCGGTATGTACGCAGTCGGTGTTGCCGCAGTTCTCGTTGCAGCGATTATGCTTAAAAAAACAAAGCCGTTCCACGGTGAAGCAGCTCCGTTCGTTATGGAGCTGCCGCAGTATCACCTGCCGCAGCCGAAGACTGTACTTATGCATACGTGGGAACGTCTGAAGGGCTTTATCATCAAGGCGGGAACGATTCTGTTCCTTGCGTGTCTTGTAATGTGGTTCCTTTCGAGTTACGGAATACAGGACGGCCGTTTCGGTCTTGTCGATTCACCCGATTCACTGCTTGCTGCGATCGGAAACGTCATACGATGGATATTCGTTCCTCTCGGCTTCGGCGGAGAAGTCGGCGGATGGCAGGCTGCAGCTGCAAGTCTTTCGGGATTTTCGGCGAAGGAATCTATCGTAGGTACGATGGGTGTTCTTGCGAATGTTTCGGAAGATCAGCTTGAGGAAGCGGGATCCGTTGCGGCTGCTATTGCCGGATGGTTCCCGAATGTACCTGCGGCATTCGCGTTCCTTTTGTTCAATCTGCTTGATTCTCCGTGTCTGGCTGCAATATCGACAATGTCGCACGAGCTCAACAGCAGAAAGTGGTTCTGGTTCGCCATCCTGTTCCAGAATGCATTCGCATACATCGTCACGCTCTGCGTTTATCAGTACAGCATGCTTTTTACAACCGGTGTGTTCGGAGTGGGTACTGTGTTCGCGCTTGTATTCACAATCGCAATTCTGTATATGCTGTTCAGACGCGATCCGTATGCAAAAGAGAATTCTTTGAAAATGAGCAGAACGGCTGCATAAACGGATAAAAGTACATTCGTGTACTTTTGCCGTGCAGACCATACAGCCGGAGTGGAGTTTATATCAGGAGGTGTTACGATGACAGTAAACATTGTGGCGGTTGTGCTGCTTGCTTCATGTGTCGTGCTTGCGGTACGGGCGATTGTTAAAAATTATAAACATGCAAAAGCTACCGGCAATCCTGGCTGCATCGGATGCAGTGCCTGCAGCGGGAAACACGACGGATGCTGCGGAGTACAGTTCAGGGATGTAAGTAAGTAGTGCTTTTACGGCGGACGGAGCGGCGGAAAATCCGGTACGGGTTTTATATCGCCGCTGTTCTGTCCGTTTCTTGAATTAAAAATCAGGCGGATCTCCAGCCTCTAAAGAATATGGAAACATAAGGAGTTTTCTATGAAAAAAATTATTGCAGCAGCGCTGGCATGCGCTGCTCTCGTCGGCGGTTCTGCGGCATCTGCGGAAGAATCAACAGAAACAAACAACAGCGTTATCACGTTCTCGAACGAGCTCGGGTCTGACGTCGTGAATATCACAAAAGATAAAACAACTTTTGCGGGATTTTACGATGAGGTGACTGCTGATATCACTTCGGAAAAAGTCGACGCCGGTATCGATGCGACGCTCAGACTCGGTGTTGATGAAGACGGAAAGCCCGATTCGTTCAGCTGGAGCGGCGACGATTTCGACTGGTATCTGACGTTCCGTCCGATTCAGACGGTTTCGCTCGGATTCAGCACCGATTTCCCCGCGGCAGGTTCGTATCTTGCGGTCGAGGACGACAACATAGCAGGCGGAAAACTGGGAAGCGACGGATTTACCGCCGCGTTCACCGGAGTTCCGGGACTTATGCTTGCCGCAACAGTTCCTTTTTCGTCCGATACTGACGGTGGGTACAACTGGTTCAAGCATACGGAAACCGATGACGACGGCGACGAAACGACAACGTATCTGAATTTCGGATTCGGTGCGGAATACAGCTTTGCGGATAAGGGAACGCTCGCTGCGGTCGTTCACAATCCGGTGAATACTGATTCCTTCGGATACGGCGTGTACGGTTCACTTACTCCATTCGAGGGACTCGCTGTTTACGGCGGATACGCATACCGCGATGAAGACGGCATATGCGACGTCGCGGGCGACAATCTGTTCAACGCGAGCGTGTCGTACACGAAAGACGCATTCGGCTGCGCGGCCGACTATGTCTCCACCGACACTGATTTCTATACGGGGGTGAACGTTTCTTATAATGTAACGGAGACGATCAATGTCGCGCTCGGCGGTACAGTCAACGCCGCATACGACGATGCATCCTCAGGAACGTACGTGCTGAAACCGGCCGTGACGTATACGCCTGGAGAAATCGGGGAGTTCTACGCGGAAGCCGACTTCAGTTTTGTCGACGAGGATTTCGACTCAGTCTGCTTCCCTGTGTACTGGAAGTATTCGTTCTGAAAAAGAGGTGCGTCGTGAGTTTTGATGAAGCTGTCGTACATTGCGGCGCACCGGCTTTGTGCGGAATAAAACCTTCCTGTCTGTTTTCCGTTCACCGGAAAATGTACGAAAAGATGAAGGTGCGGGAATGGAGCAGCGAATTTAAGAAGGACGGAAGGTATATAATCGCGCTGCCGAAAGAAAACGAGCGTATGCTGTTGTTTGTTTACGATAAACACCTGCTTGAAAAACAGTGTACGCCGTGCTGCGTGAGAAAATACCTGAAGCGGAAAAGATATCCCGTCGAATCGGGATTTAATGCGGTCCTTGCGGAGCTGCTCCACCGGCTTTCCGCGGAGCAGAACTTTCCGCACGAAGTGGGAGTTTTTTTAGGATATCCGCTTGAAGACGTCAAGGCCTTCGAGCGGACGTCGGGCAAAGCGTGCCGTTACAGCGGTTTCTGGAAAGTGTACGGCGATATTGATACGGCACAGAAGCGGATGAACGTGTATAAAGCGTGCAGCGTACAGTGCAGCGAGCTGGTCAGAAACGGAATGGCAGTTCCCGCCGCCGCAAAAGAGTACATGGCTGCAATTTATAGGAGTTATTAATATGACAAAGGCAATCGTATATGCAAGTACAACCGGCAATACGGAAATGATGGCGCAGGCCGTCGAAAAAGGCGCTAAGCGTTCCGGAGCCGATGTTCTTTTTATTACGGCGGACAAAGCGTCTGCGGCGGAAGTCCTTCCTGCGGATGTGATTATTCTGGGAAGTCCTGCAATGGGCGCCGAAACCCTCGAGGACAGTATGGAGACGTTTTTCTCCACTCTGGAAGGGAAATTGAAAGGTAAAAAAGTTGCACTGTTCGGTTCGTACGACTGGGGCGACGGACAGTGGATGCGCGACTGGGCGGACCGCGTCACGAACGCAGGCGGAAAAATGATTAACGGGCAGGGACTTATCGGTCACCTGACGCCCGATGAATCAGTATTGAAGCAGTGCGAACAGATTGGAGAAAGCGCGGCATAAAACAGGTTCTTCTGACGTCCGGACGGTAGTTGTCAATTATTATCCGGATGGACATAGCTACAAAGAAAAAGTTTCCAGCTTTTTACAGGACCTGTTGCGTGTACCAATAGTGCTCAGGTCCTGTTTTTTTTTACGATGCCGGTTACGGCGCGGAAGAGGAGAGAACGGAATGTATAAAGCTGAAGAAGATTACCTTGAAGCGATTCTTATGCTGGAACAGAAGAACGGGACCGTTCGTTCTGTCGACGTTGCAAAAGCAAAGGAAGTGACAAAACCGAGCGTAAGCCATGCGATGTCCGTTTTACGGGATAAAGGATTCGTTACGTTTGCGGAAAATAATGCGATTCAGCTTACAAAAGAGGGAAGAGTGATAGCCGAAGCCGTATACGACAGGCATACGCTGCTTACCGAGTTTCTTGCCGGCATTACGGGATTAGAACGGGAACAGGCGGAGCAGAATGCCTGCCGCATAGAACACGACGTCGACTGTGATGTTGTAGCCGGCATCAAGATGTGGATGAGGAAGAACATGGCGCGTGCTGATGAATCAAAGTGACAGGCTTATCGGGGAAAACATGCGGAGAGAATATTCTGCGGGAGGAAAATTATGATAAACACAATTGTTATTCTTATTTTGATTCTTGGAATAATTTTCGGTATACAATCATTTTTAAAACGTGCGGCGGGAAAAAGCTGCTGCAGCAGCGGCGATTCGGAAGTGAAAATTGAACCTGCCGATAAAAACCGCAGCGATTACAAATTCAGAGCTTATGTACGCATTGAGGGAATGACGTGCAAAAACTGTGTACGGCACATTGAAAACGCGCTGAACAGCATTGACGGCGTGTGGGCGAAAGTGAATTTACGAAAAAAGACAGCGGACGTTTTGTTAAAGAAAAACACCGCAGCGGATGTAATTACCAATGCGGTTGAGGGTGCCGGTTATAAAGCGGCCGATATCGAAATAAGAAATAATGATAAATAAGCGGTTAATAAACTTAGTTCCGGAAAGTAAGAAATATATTGCGGCGACAGTTCTTTTTCAGAGCGTTGAACTGGCGGTGAATATCCGCATGATTTTCAGTATTGCAACATATCTGCAGAAACTTCTTGAACATACTGCCGATATAGCGGATCTGTATCTTACTGCGGCAGTAATAATTATTTCACTATGTATCAGGTATGTGTGTATTCTGTGTGCATCCCGTTCGGCATTCCTTTCTTCAAAAACGGTAAAGAGACGTCTCCGTGAATTGATTTTTAATAAACTGTTGAGACAGGGGGCTTCTTATGCTGCTGCTGTTTCGAGTGCCGAAATCGTACAGATTTCAGTTGAAGGAGTTGAACAGTTGGAGACGTATTTCGGCGCATATCTTCCGCAGTTTTTTTACAGTATGGTTGCGACAATCGGACTTTTCATTGCGTTGAGTTTTGCGGACGTGATGTGCGCGGCTGTGTTTCTTGTATGCGTGCTCCTTATTCCGGTTACGATTGCACTTGTACAGACGATTGCGAAGCGTCTTTTGGGAAAGTACTGGACCCGGTATGCGTCGCTCGGAAATTCATTCCTTGAAAATCTTCAGGGACTTACGACGCTTAAAATCTATAAGGCGGATCAGTATAAAAATGAAGAGATGAACAAAGAGTCCGAGCTTTTCCGAAAAATCACGATGAAAGTGCTTATCATGCAGCTCAACTCCATTACCATTATGGACGTAATTGCGTACGGAGGAGCCTCTCTCGGTATTATTATTTCGTTACTGCAGTTCAGGAACGGAGCGGTTACGTTAGGTCAGTGCGTAGCGATAATTCTGCTGTCCGCCGATTTTTTTATTCCGATGCGCAGGCTCGGCAGTCTCTTTCATACAGCCATGAACGGAATAGCTGCGAGCGGCAGGATATTCCGTCTGCTCGATCTGCCGGAACCGGAAGATGCGGAAAAAGAACAGTTTCCGGAGGAGTGCGGCATCAGATGCAGAAATCTGTATTTTTCCTATTCGGCAGAACGGGAAATACTGCACGGTATCGATCTGGATTTTGCTCCGGGCGGCGTGAATGCCATCGTCGGAGAGAGCGGAAGCGGCAAGTCGACCATAGCTTCTATCCTTATGGGGCGTAACAGAAACTTCACGGGCGATGTGTTTGTCGGATCCGAACCGCTTACTCATATTCGGGAACAGAGCATTATGAAACATATGACGTATGTCGGTTCAAACAGTTACCTGTTCACCGGAACGGTGCGTGACAACCTGCTGATGGGAACGGACGGTGCCTCCGATGATGAGTTGTGGTCAGTGCTTAAGGAAGTGAATATTGCCGGATTTCTTCATGAGGCTGAAGGTCTTGAGACCCGGTTGTCGGAGCAGGGAAGTAACTTTTCCGGCGGGCAGAGACAGCGGCTTGCGATCGCTCGTGCGCTTCTGCATGACAGCCCTGTGTACATCTTCGATGAAGCGACGTCAAACATTGATGCGGACAGTGAAAATGAAATTATGGAATGTATTTACCGAATGTCGGCAGGTAAGACTGTCGTTCTTATAACGCACCGGCTGGCAAACGCCCGGAAAGCGCAGCGGATTTTTGTGTTGCAGCACGGTTCTGTCGCAGAGTCGGGAAGACACGATGAGCTTATCGGTAAAAGCTGTGCTTATGCGGAGCTTTGGAAGACTCAGTGTTCACTTGAGAAATACAACCGGGAGAAACTATATGAAAAGGCGGAGTAATTTAAGCGTCTGTTTTCATCTTTTAAAGCTTGTAAAACCTCTCTCCTTTATTATGATTTTGGCGGTTTTTTTCGGAACTGCAGGTTTCATCTGTGCGGCGGGCGTACCGGTTGCCGGAACATTTGCCTTATTGTGTGCGACGGGAATCCTCCCTGATGTCAGACTTGGAACAATTCTTATACTTATGGCGGTTTTTGCATTGCTTCGCGGTATACTCCATTACGTTGAGCAGACATGCAACCATTATATTGCATTCAAACTGCTTGCATTGATACGCGATAAAGTTTTTTTTGCGTTCAGGCGTTTGAGCCCTGCGAAATTAGAGGACAAGGGAAAAGGAAATCTGATTTCACTGATTACTTCGGACATAGAACTGCTTGAAGTCTTTTATGCGCACACGATTTCGCCTGCTGTTATTGCGCTGCTCTTTTGCATATCGGCATGTGTTTTTCTGGGAACATATTACCGGGGCTTTGCGCTGCTGGCCGCAGTTGCCTATGTTTGTGTTGGGATTGTTATTCCTGTCGTTGTCTCGAAAAAAGGAAGAAGTGACGGCATGCAGTTCCGTACGAAGTCGGGGGAATTGAGCAGTTTTGTTCTCGAAAATCTGCGCGGATTATCTGAGATTATTCAGTACGGACGAGGCGGAGACCGTCTTTCGAAAATGAACTCGCTTACCGACGAATTGCTTGCTTACGACGGAAAAATGAAAAGGCGCGCAGGAATAAGCGGAGGCGTGACAACTGCCGTAATTCTTTTTTTTGCCGCTTTGCTCCTCGTTTGGGCGTCAGTATTGTATATGCGCGGAACGATTGATTTTGCAGGCGTGCTTATACCAGTTGTGGCGTTCATGAGTTCGTTCGGTCCCGTCATTGCGCTTTCCAATCTGGGCGGTACGCTCCAGAATACGTTTGCGTCCGGGAACCGTGTGCTCGACGTACTTGAAGAACAGCCTGAAACTGAAGAAATATTTAATAAACCGCAGGTTCATTTTAAAAATGCCGGCGTAGAACATATTGATTTTTCCTACGGAACCGAGGCGGTTTTATCTGATGTGTCTGTTAAATTTCCCTCTCATACGATTGTCGGTATAGTCGGCAAAAGCGGAAGCGGCAAATCGACATTTCTTAAACTGCTCATGCGTTTCTGGTCGGTACGGACCGGCGTTATTAACATTTCAGGAGTACCCGTCGACGAAGTGAATACATCCGATCTGCGCGATATGGAAAGTTATGTGACCCAGGAAACGGATATGTTTCATGACAGCATAGAAAATAATGTTAAAATCGCAAAACCTGATGCATCGCATGAAGAGGTTGTAACTGCCTGCAGAAAAGCGTCGGTGCACGACTTCATTATGACGCTGCCGGAAGGGTACAATACCGCAGTCGGAGAACTCGGCGATACTCTTTCAGGAGGAGAAAAACAACGGCTCGGGCTTGCGCGCGCGTTTTTGCACGACGCTCCGTTTCTGCTGCTTGACGAGCCGACAAGCAGCCTCGACAGCCTGAATGAAGCGATTATTCTGAAATCGGTTAACGATGCCCGTGAGCACCAGACGATTGTGCTTGTTTCTCATCGCCGTTCGACGATGAAAATAACAGATACGTTGTACAGGCTGGAGAACGGGAGAATGTGCTGATGCCGGCCGCGCAGAAGAAAAGGGAGAAAGAGAAACTGGTTATTGAATGGATGATTCTGCTGTATTGCCGCAGAAAGCATCGTGCTAAAAACGGGCTTTGCACCGAATGCGAAGCGCTGAAAGAGTATGCGTTTATGCGCAGCGACAATTGCCCTTTCATGGAAACGAAGACATTCTGTTCATGCTGCAGAGTACATTGCTACAGCGCCGGCATGCGCGAAAAGATAAAACTTGTGATGCGTTATTCGGGACCGCGCATGTTGCTGTATCATCCGCTGCTGGCCTTCAGGCATACGGCAGAAATGATGAAAGAAAAGAGACGGCAGCGGTGAATCTGCCGTAAAACCGGAGGTTGAACGATGGAACATTTGCAGTTCAGTTTATTCACGAGCAGCGAAACGCAGATTGAACAGCTGGGTGATTGTACTGTTTATACCGTTAATAACTCTACGGGTTCGGGTAAAATGACCGATTATCCGGTCTTTTCCGGAATTCATCTTATTTATAACGACTTTCATATGCGTGTTTGTCCGTGCGATGAAAAACAGTGTCTGAATTGTATCGAACTGAATCATTGCTGTGAAGGACGGATAGAAATCGAATACAACGGTAAATTATACTACCTTGGAAAAGGGGATTTTGCGCTTGCATCGAAGGACGGTGCGGTACAGTCGTCGTATTTTCCGCTTGCGCATTATCACGGAATCAGTATCGTGCTGGACGGTACCTTAATAACCGATGAAACCGTTCAGCTGCTGAAAAGTTTTTCAATAGATATTGTTTCGCTGTACCGGCGGTACTACGGGGACGGAAAATGTGTACTACTCAGAGACAACACTTCCGTGGAACATATCTTTGCAGAGTTGTATACGGTTCATGATTCGGTGAAAATAAGCTATCTCAAAGTTAAGGTAATCGAACTGCTGCTGTTTTTGAGTGTATCCGAGAATTTTGCATGCAGAGTACAACAGGAGTTATATCCTGCGTACCGGGTGGAGAAAGTAAAAAAAGTACGCGAATACATAGAAACTCATCTCGACGAACGTTTTACGGTAGAGGAACTCGCTGATAAATTCAGAATACCGCTGACAGCGATGAAACTCTGTTTCCGAGCTGTATACGGTATGCCTGTTGCGTCGTTCATACGCAGCATGCGCATCCAGCAGGCATCATGTCTGCTGCGGACGACCGAGCTTTCGGTAATGGATATTGCCGGTACCGTAGGATATGACAATGCCAGCAAATTTGCGTCGGCCTTCAGGGGAATTATGAACTGTAATCCTGTTGAATACCGGCAGAGAGCTATGTAAATGAGGAGCAATCGGTAATTTATGAAGACCCAAATATTCGAATCGTTTAAAGTAACGGACGTTGTGTTTCTTGCAGTTATTTCGGCTGTAACACTCTGTACCAGTGCAGTCATGCCGCTCGTTGTTAGTTTACAGCCGGTCGTGTTCGGAATAGCAAATCTGGTAACCAGCCTGCAGATATCGTTTTTTTTCACCGTAGGCCTTGTGAAAGTCCGGAAAACGGGAGCACTGTTTATCATGTCCCTTTTTATGGGCCTGTTTCAATTGTTAATGGCGCCGATAATGTTTTTTTCCACGCTGTCGGTTTCTCTTGTAGTAGAACTTCTCATACTGATTATGTTCAGAGGGTACAAGAAAAACTGCGCGGTATTTACGGCAATGGTTCTGTATAATCCGCTCGGACTCGTTAGTAATGTTTTATATAATCTGCTGTTCGGCAGAGAAACCGCCCTTGCAGTTTTAACAAGAGCACCGGTCGTGACAGTCTGTATGACCGTGGCAGTTGCAGCGCTTTCAGTTACAGGAGCGTTGCTTGGTATAAAAATTTCGGGGGAATTGGAAAAATCCGGAGTACTTAAAAAATGAATGTCCGCTTGTATGCAGAACGTCCGCTTTATCCGCTTTTCGGACTGCTTTCATCGCTGCTGATTGCAATTACGGGACTTCTCGCCGCACCGCATGAAAACTGTATTCTGTTTTTGGGATCGGTTTGGGTGGTGTTTTTTGTGTTCGGCTGCAGGCGTGCGTGCCTGGCGGTTATTCCGTATGCTGCGGTTCTTTGCGCTGTGTTTTCGGGAATTACATATGCCGTCTCCAGAGACGGTATTTCGTCTTATGCCGCAGTAAACCGCATACTCGCCGTAAGTATAGCCGTAATTCCGGGACTTGCCGTTTCTCCCGTACAGATGGTGAGAAATTTTTCGATGCTGAAAATTCCCCGGATAATTACGCTCGGCATGATGATAACGCTTAATTTTTTCCCTCTTCTCGGAAATGAAATACGACAGGTGCGTAAAGCGATGAAAACCAGGGGAGCAGACAGCATGGCGAGTCCGCGAATTTTTTACCGAGCTTTCTTCATTCCGCTCGTTGTGCGGCTTGTTAATATTTCAGATACGCTTGCGCTTTCGGTACAAACCCGGGGATTTACGAGCGGATCGTCCGCTCATTCCGTGTACAAACCCGTACGGGTTCGCTTTACGGACGTTGCTTTCATCCTGCTGATACTCGGCTTATGTGCAGGTACGGTATTCTTATGAAAGCTGTTGAATTTATCAACGTGACGTTTTCGTATGAAGGCAGCGGCGCGGCGGTTCTGGATACCGCTTCGTTTTGCGCCGAGTATAATCAGTTAACTGTACTTGCCGGTTTTTCAGGCGCGGGGAAAAGTACCGTCCTTTCGCTTATTGCGGGCATTATCCCGAACGAGGTATCAGGAAACATGTGCGGAGAAATACTGATTGCCGGTGAAAATGTCCGGGGCAAACAGCTGCGCGGATTGTGCAGGAAAGTCGGTATTGTATTGCAGAACGCGGAGTTGCAGATTATCCATCCGTATGTCGAAGATGAAATAGCATTCGGATGCGAGAACTGTAATTTTTCCCCTGCCCTTATAGAGGAGTGTGTTTTATATTCGTGCAGTACGATGAAGCTGAATCCCGCTTGGGAAACCGGAACGCTTTCCGGTGGTCAAAAACAGCGGCTCATCACCGCTGCCGTACTCGCAATGAAGCAGAAGATTATTGTGCTTGACGAACCGCTTGCAAATCTCGACAGGGACGGAACTCTTTTGCTGATGACAGAACTGCGGAAACTTGCTGAATGCGGATACGCCGTTCTCATCGTTGAACACCGTCTCGATATGGTCCTTCCTTTTGTGGACACGGTGTGGGATATCCGTTCAGGAAAACTGTTCAGAGTTGAAAATAAAATGGAATATCTGAAGTCGCATGCCGGTTGCATAACGGACACGTGCGTTCAAAAAACGACGGACGATGTTCTGTTTTCCCTTGAGCATGTCGGATTGACGGCTGCAAAACGGCAGATACTGAAGGATATAACGTTTTCGATTCGTAAAGGAGAACGGGTGTTGCTGCTCGGCGAAAACGGTTGCGGGAAGACGACATTGCTGCGGCTGCTTGCGCGGTTGAGTATGCCGACGAAAGGGAAAATAATTCAATATCTGGATACTTCATTCGGACAGAACAGGAAAGGTTCCCGCAGGTGGTTTTCGGAAGTCGGGGTAGTATATCAGAATCCTGCCAATCAGTTGTTTATGCCGACTGTTATGCAGGAAATAGCCTACGGTGCGGAATCAGAGCAGTACGCGCGGGAAATAATGCATTTGTTCCGCGTCGAGCATCTGGCAGAGCGTCATCCACAGTCTCTTTCCGAAGGTCAGAAACGCCGCGTTACCATCGCATCCGTTGCCGCGTCAAATCCCCGGGTTTTTCTTCTTGACGAACCGACAGTCGGGCAGGATTATTCGGGGTTACAGGAAATGATTTCAATTCTGAACAGACTTCACGAAGAGAACGGAAACACGATGATTACTGTTACACATGACCTGCGGTGCGCCGAGGCAGTATGCGATCATGCGGTATATATTATTAATGGTTTTGTCGCCGAAGAGGGAGGCAAAGAATTGGTGCGCCGATATTTTACGAAGGATGATATACGGCATTAATAAATTCCGCATAAGCGGGAAAAATTATTATAAAAAACAGTGTTAACCTATTGACGTGGCAGGATAAAATACAGTAGCCTCTAAAAAGTTAGCAGCTGCTAATTTTAAATAAAACATATGTTTGATAACTACAGAGTCACAGAGGTTGGAATGAAAAGAATCATATTATTTGCCGCATTAGTGGTCGGATTGACCCTGTTCAGCACAGGGTGCTCTTCAAATGTTTCAGATGATTCATCTGATAAAAGTTCGGAAACAACGACGACTTCATCCGTTCTACAGTCGGATCTGTACGGTTCGTACTGGGGAACAATGACGATGGGATCCACTGCATACGATTTGTGTTTTGTCGTCAGTGAAAGTTCCGCTGTTTTGTATTCAACTATGAGCAATTATTCGTATACAAATATTGTCTATTCGGAATCTGACGGTACATGGACCGTTTCGGCTTATCATACCGATGCGGATACTTCTACGGCGACAGCTTCCGTTACCGGAACATTCACAGTTTCAGACGATTCGTACACCTGTGTCGTAACCATGGGCGGCGGATACCATGTAACTGACACGCTTACCCGGGGAGATACATACGACGGTGAGTATGGTACAGATGTAACATCATACTGATTTTTACAGCAACTGAATCAGTAGGGCTTGTTTTGTCATACTGATTCAGTTTTATGAACGAGGATGTTATGAAAATTAATAATAAAAAAATCAGTACAATTTTTTACCTGCTTCTGTGCGTGATACCGGTGTCTGTGTATCCGGCTGATCAGTCTGAGGATTCTTCGGTCAGTGATTCGATCATTGTTGTAAGCGGTTCGAAGGTCGAAGAAAACAGCGAAGACGCAGTCGAGAAAGTTCAGGTGATTACTGCCGATGAAATAAAGAAAAACGGAGCCAAAACGCTCAGTGAGGCGGTAAAAGGAGTTTCCGGTATCGTGGTGACAGGTCATCCGACAGATTCTATAACTATGCAGGGATTTGATTCCGAGTATGTTAAGATTCTCGTAGACGGAATTGCAGTAAGCGGAGACATAGGCGGCTCGGTGGCAGTCTATCAGATACCGGTAGAGGACATCGATCACATCGAAATTGTCCAGGGCGCCTCGTCCGCTTTGTACGGTTCGGATGCGATGGGCGGGGTAATAAATATAATAACAAAAAAGCATACGAAACAGAAAGCCGCGTTGTCGGGAAATTTAACGCAGGAGTTATCGAGCAGCATTCGTTCGTACACGGGCGGGAATATTTCGTTTTCCGGCGAGCATCTTTCTGCCGCACTGACAGGATCATTCGACTGGAGCAAAGGACTTCAGCAGGATACGTATACGGCGCTTGTGGGCACCGTGTCTCAGTATCTTGTACCGTACAACCGGCTCGGATTTTTACGGGGGTCAGCGGATTGGACTGATGAAACAGGTAAGATCGGGGTGTACGGTCTGTTTTCCGATTCGCTCCAGAAAACAAATACAACTGTCTATGAAACGATGGACTATCAATCAGACAGACTGGAGGCCGGTGTAACGGGGGAAAAAACGTTGTCCGAAGCCTGGAAATTGAGCGGTTTTTCCAGTATTAAATGGTATGCACTGGAAACGAATTTCACAAATTCCATATACGATGAACTGACGACGACTGATACGAAGTACCTTGATTCTGAAAGTGAAATACGTGCGTCATGGGATCCGAATCTTGTGAATTCAATTCTTTTTGGATTTAACGGAAATATTCAGACCGTCAAAGGCAGTTCGTTCGACGGGTCAAAAAAGCAGTTGCAGCTGAGTCTGTTTACCCAGGACACGGTTAATGTGCTTGGAAAAGATACGCTGTTCGCCGTTCCGGGAATACGTTTTGACGTATCGCCGTCGATAGACGGCAGTGAATTTCTGTATCAGCTGACTCCTAAATTAAGCCTTAGGTACAATCTTGGAGAAAGCACCGTTTTCCGGCTCTCGTACGGGATGGGATATAAGACGCCGACGCTCAAGCAGAAATACTGGATTTTTCTGCATAATTATGCCGGCGGAGAGGGAAATTTTATTTTGTACGGAAATCCTGACCTGAAGCCTGAAACATCTCAGGGATTCAATGCAGGTGCCGAGCGGAAATTCGGTCCCCATATCAAATTATCCGTGTCATCGTATTTCAATTTCGTGCAGAATCTTATCGACACGGAAATTACCGGATACGATGGAACGCAGTATACACGCACTTACGTAAATATCGGACAGGCAATTACGTACGGAGGCGATGCTGCTCTGAGTGGAACATTCGAGCGGCTTACGGTAAAAGTCGCGTATACGTACACCGGTGCAAAAGAGTACAGCTCAGAAAACGGAAGCTATATAGATTTACCACTGCGCGTTCCTCACCGTATTACGGTTTCGGCAGCATATATGGTACCCGTTATAGAAACGAGCATGGCTGCAAATGTTGAATGGAGTTCACCCGAACTCATCGATTACGATGCTCAGACTTATACACCTGATTATCTTATGGTCGGCGCGACAGCGGAAAAGAAATTCGGTCAAGGAAAATATGATGTTTATCTCCGTGTGGATAATATTCTTAACAATCTTAATTTCATAGAGAGCACGGCAGGAGATACGCAGGAAGAATATTTTGGACTGTATAACGGTACCGTATTTTCCATCGGCGCGCGTCTTCACATATAATTTTATTAATCAATGGAGTTTGCGATGAAAAAAAACATTTTTACTTTATTTGCTGCCGCAACTGTACTTCTGATTTCCGCCTGTTCGAATACGGCGGATACCGCAGATTCTTCCGGTACCGATTATCCGTTTGAAACGATCTACGGAAGCTGGCAACGCAACGGAACTGTCGGCGCTATGGGAATAACCTACATGACTGCCGATGAAGATTATATGACGTGGACTATGAGCGGAACGACGTATACATTTACATATGCGTATGAAAAGACGAAAAGCAGTGTTTATACTGTTACGTGGTATTTATATGACGAGGATACGGGAACTTCCGACAGCGCCGCCTATATGTCTTTTATTCTTGCATTTGAGGGAAATGATGACATCTATATGGCATATACAACGTCGACGTCCGGCGGTATGACAATGGAGCGTGTATCATAAATATTTTATTAATACGGAAGTGGTAAAAAATGAACGGAACGGCTGAAACAATTCGGAGAATGATTTTTGATGGCGGTGTAATAAACTGGATCATAATTGCAGAATACGTCGTTATGCTCGCTGTTGTTGCTGAACGGATTGTTTTTTATGCGGCGACATCGTATAACCGGAAATTTCTTTACAGACGGCTTGATTCGCTGTCAGAAAGACCCGCTTCGGTACAGTCTGTTTTTCTGCAGAAATGGCCGAAACGGTATGGAAGATCGGCTCCTCTTATCGTTCTGCGGGAATTTACCGCATATGAAAAAGAAGACGCTGCTGTGCTCAATGAGGCGGTGGACAGGCGCGTTTCGCAAATTTACAATGCGATGAATGCGCGGCTGGACATTTTGTCCCTTCTTGCGAATATTGCACCGCTGTGCGGACTGCTTGGAACGGTTACAGGACTCATGGCAGCTTTCGATCAGATACAGAAACTCGGCGGTTCCGTAAATATTCAGGCGCTTGCAGGAGGAATATGGAGCGCGATGATAACGACGGCAACAGGTCTGATAGCTGCAATTCCTGCGCTGACGGTCGGAAAATTATTCGAACTTGAAATGGAGCGGCGTATGAGTGATATTACAGTAACCCTTTCTTTGCTGAAGCAGCTGTATCGTCCCGATTGTCTTGATGGAGCGTTTACGGGGATGCCGAATCCGTGTGAAGCTGCTGATAGAACTGTATAACAGGCGCAAGAAATGAAAAACTACGTAAAACGGCATGAGCGTGTACCGACAGTGAGTATTACGTCGCTGATAGATATTATTTTTATGCTCGTTATTTTTTTCATGATAGGTTCTACGTTTGATAAGACTGCTGTTCCTGTGTCATTACCGGCTTCTTCAACCGGTACTACCGCACCGGTTCACACGCTCGGCGTAACTGTCGACAGAGCAGGTGTCGTGTATGTGAACGATCATGCGGTAAGCGACAGCGAACTGAGTTCGGTAATACGGTCCGCTCTGTCGAAAGAATCGAATAAAAACGCAGTTTTGTACAGCGATGAAACAGTACCGCTCGGCAAGATTGTTAAAATAATGGATGCGATGAATGCAGGAGGAGTGGAGAATGTTGCTGTTAAGACAAGCACAGCAGCAGAAGACTAAAGCTGCAGTGATTCTGGTTTTTATATGCCTTGTCCTACTTCATGTTCCGCTGTTTTTTCTGCCGGCGAAAACACAGAAGAAAACAGGTAACGGCGGAATGATCACGAATTATGCCGTCATGAGCATTCAGGGGAGCATAGAACGCGTTCCGGCAAAGAAGAAAACTCAACAGCAAGTGCAGGCGAAAGTGTCTCCTGTCAGAAAATCACCCGTTGCAGAGGAATCTCCTGCGGTACCGGTACCTGAATATACATCATCTGACAGTACGGAAGGTGCAGAGGAAGAAACGTCGGCCGGAGGGACAGGTGAAGAAAACAGCCCGGCAGTCGGTACGGAAGATGTCCGCAGAAAAATAATCGGACAGATTCAGAAGCACAAGAAGTATCCGCTTGCGGCGAGAAAACGTTCGCTCGAAGGCGATGTTGAGCTTTCCTTTCTTGTCCATCCCGACGGAACCGTACACGATATACAGGTAGTAAAATCAAATGCAGGCGTTCTTTTACGAGAGGCGGCAGTAAACTCGGTAAGATTATCTTTCCCTGTTGAAATAGAATTGGAAAATCCACTCTATATGGACGTGACATTACGATTCACATTGGAGAGATAAAAGGTGCCGACGGAATGGCCTCGTTGTATTTAGGGAGGGCCGTGTACGGTAGACAGCGTCGGATACGGCAACGCAAGTAAGTTTGCATCCGCGTTCCGGGAAATAATGAACTGCAATCCGACTGAATACCGGCAGAAAGCCGTATAAGCGGAGGAGGATAGAATTATGAATCATACAATAAAAAAATTTTTCCAAAATACACGCAGGCCTGAAGGGTACGGCGGAAAGATTATGGTTTTTGTGATGAACAGGGGGCATGCACCTCTTTCAAAATGGGGCTTTACATATCTGTCACCGCGGAAGGATGATTCCGTTCTCGACATAGGCTGCGGCGGCGGTGCGAATATAGCGAAGCTTCTGAAAAAATGTGCCGACGGAACAGTCACCGGTATCGACTATTCTCAGGTAAGCGTGGATAAGGCGGCTTTTATTAATCGAAAGGCAGTTGCGGCAGGCAGGTGCATCATAGTACGGGGAAGTGTATCTGACCTTCCGTTCGAGGACGACACATTCAATCTGGTGACCGCCTTTGAAACAGTGTATTTTTGGCCGGATATCGTCGATTCGTTCCGGAACGTTTACCGCGTACTGAAAAACGACGGTACTTTTTTTATCTGCAATGAGACCGACGGACAGAATAAAAACGATCAGAGATGGACAGATATTATTGACGGGTTTACAATTTATACGGCGGATCAGCTTGCCGCATATCTGCGTGAAGCAGGGTTTTCGGAAACAGTAATTGCCGGAAACGGGGACAAACACTGGGTATGTGTGATGGCGAAGAAGAAGGGGACAATACATATATGAAAATACTTATCTACGGCGCCGGTGTCATAGGATGCGAACTGGCTCATATGCTTATAAAAGCGGGGAATGAGGTAACACTTCTTGCGCGCGGTGAATGGAAAAAAATTCTTGAGGAACGGGGACTTGTTATCAGACACGCCGTACAATTATATACGACGAAGGACTATCCCGCCGTACTGGGGCAATTGCGTAGTGATGATGTTTTTGATCTTATTTTTGTCGTTATGCAGTACAGTCAGCTTCCTGCAGTACTTCCTGTTCTGGCGGTTAATAAAACGAAACATATTGTCTTTATAGGGAACAATATGAATGCGGCGGAGACCGAAGCAGCGCTCATACGGAACGATGCAGGCAGAGATGTTGCTTTCGGTTTCCAGGGAACCGGCGGAAGACGTGAAAACGGTAAGGTTGTAAGTGTTCATGCAGGCGTCGGTATGACGATAGGATGTCTGCATAATCAGGTTGAAGGGAAGTTCAGAGACCTTATCCGGACCGCATTTTCCGGAGTCAGATACCGTCTTACATGGGAATCCGATATGGACGCATGGCTCAAATGCCACGCTGCGCTTATACTTCCCATCGCATACGTCTGTTATGCGGTTGACTGCCGGCTTCCGCGTGCCTCGAAGAAACTGATTTCCGATTCTATTGACGCAACAAAAGAAGCATTCGCAATGATAAAAAAACTCGGTTACGGTATATATCCCGAAGGCATGGACGAATATTCTCAGGAAAAACAGGGACAGTGGTTTCTGGTTCTTCGTTTCCTTGCGAAAACTCCGTTGGGAAGACTCGCCGCGAGCGACCACTGCCGGCACGCGGTCATAGAAATGCAGCTGCTTGACGAATCGTTCGAAAAGCTGAGGAAACAATCGGGAACGGACATGCCCGCGTGGGACAGACTGCGGGCGGCGGGATATCCGCATGAAATAGACGCGGAATAAAATTGTGATTAATTTTTAAGAGGCTCATATGCAGAAAGTGAATTACGGAAACTGGGTACCGGAAAAAATGCTGGTACTGTACTGGATTATATCGGTGCTGTTCGGGGTGCTGTTCACAGCAGGATGCGTTTTCGCGTGGAAATTTCCGGTTGTACTGTTCACAGGAATATTGTTCTTTCTCATGCTTGCGTCCGCCTTGTACATGCAGCTCTGCCATCATATATTTTCATTCACCGGCGGAAAGTTAATGGCAAAGGTTCACGACTATCTGCTTGAAAAAATGGAGTGGGACGGCAGCGGTACACTGATTGATATCGGCTGCGGTTCCGGAGCCGTAACAATAAAATGCGCAAAAAAATATCCCGCCGCCCGGATTACGGGAATTGATTACTGGGGAAAGACGTGGAACTATGCCAAAGAGCAATGCGAGCGCAACGCAGAAGCCGAAGGCGTAAAAGATCGTATCAGTTTCATAAAAGGAGATGCGGCGGTGCTCCCGTTTCCCGTCGGGACGTTCGATGCTGCCGTCAGCAATTTCGTTTTTCACGAGGTCATGTCCCAGAGCGACAAACGCCTCGTCGTGCGCGAAGCACTGCGCGTGGTAAAGAAAGGCGGGCGGTTTGCTTTTCATGATCTTTTCGAACACAAAGAATTGTACGGTGATATGCATGAGTTTGTTGAAGAACTGAGAACGGAAGGATATACGGAAATAGCGTACGAGCCTCACACGGAAAAACTTGCGGTAATACCGGACGTCGTGAAAGCTCCGTGGATGCTCAGCGGGCTTGGGTTGTTGTACGGACGGAAATAAACAGAGTGTATTACAGCAGAGGACAGCTTTGATCGTCGTAGGAGAAAGTGAAGGCGGTTTGCGTACCGCGTTGACAATTGCCGGAATTCTTCTGCGGATGCTGTATGTTGTTGAACGGACGTTTCCGAAGGAGTGCAGCAAAGTACGTGAAGAAGCACTGCAGCTTGTTTTTCCATGGATGAAGGGTGTATAAAAGACAGTATATCTGGAAGAATACAGGGGAGCAGGCTGTTTTAAAATGAAATCGGGCGAAGTATTGAAATGCTGGCTGATCGTTATTTTTTTGCTTGTGAATAGTACAGTCCGTTATAAAGTCTTTGCCGATGACAAGGACAGTTTGTTTACGGTAAGTCCGGGAACAGTGCGGAATATTTGCGAATCGACAGATAATCATGACTATGAAACGGCCTATCAGGTGGGAGCATTTAAAAAATCGGAAAATGCAGAGTTGCTTGCAAAAAAATTACTGTCACAGGGATTTTACGGTGAGATCAGAAAGAAGACTGTACATGGATATGATTTTTTTGTCGTGACAGTTGCGAAAGAACAGAATCCTTTTATTGACAGGGAACGGGAACTTCTCGACGCAGGGTATAGTTCTTTTCCTGTTGAGGTGGAATATTAATAATTATGCTTTCCGATTTTCCGCAAGCCGGGGACAGACCGGCACGACCCGCTTATCCCGCGTTTCAGAGTCTTTTGATTTGTAACTTTCGGATAGTTCCGTCCTTTGCCTGTCTCTCCCGTTGTTCTTAGAACCGGTACACGCCGTTCAACCGCACGTTGCTCAGCTCCTTGTACACGCCGTATTCACCGTCGCCGTCAGGACCGGGGAAAAATCCGTCCGCCGCGAGCGTGAGCGTTACCTGGTCGGTAAGCGCGTAGTCCGCAGAAAGACTTGCGTAGCTGTCGAAGTCGTTCCAGTTGACTGCCCCCGACAGGGCAAGCGTGAGCGTATCCGACAGGAACGAACGGCTCACGCTCAGCGTCGCGCCCGGCGCGCGCATTCTGCGGTCGAGCGTGTCGTCCCAGCCGGGCACAATGTCTTCGTAATATTGCGCGGTCACCGTCCAGCCGCTGCGCGTCCAGTCAATTCCGGCAAGCGACATAAGCTGATTTTTTCTGAGATACGGGCTTCCGCCTGCAAGCACTGTTTCCGCGGTGCGGGCAAACGCACGTTCTATGAAAAAGGCGCTTTCTGCGCGGAACACGAACGGCCCCGCCGGCAGCGCCGCGTCGAATCCTGCCATGCCGTAGCGGTAATAGTTTCCCGACACGGTGATGCCGGTTGGCGTGTATCCGCTCATGACGAGCGAGTACGTAACGACAGGCGTGTCGTCCCACCCGTAATAGCCGTACAGCGAAAAATCAATGGCGGGAAGCCAGAAGCTCACGCGGCCTGCGTAACTGCCGGCTGCGAGCGTGAGTTCCGGCCGTTCAATGCTGCCGAGCGTGACGGGAATCGTCGTGCCGCTTACGGTAACGCTTTCCGGGATTACTATTTTCCGCAGCGGATTCGTGCTTTCAAGCGGGAGTGCGGAAGGGCGGAAGACTGGTATCCAGTAAGCGTCCGCGGAAAAAACGGTGCCCGAAAGATTGAGTTTGAGCGCATCGACGCCGAGCCGCGATTCGCTGTACGTCGACGCATAGAGCGTCGTTAAATCCTGCGGACAGAGCACATCCGCTATCCTGATGCCGTCGGCCTTTCCCCATGCGGTAATCTGACGTCCGGCTTTTATTCCCGCCGTAAGTCCGTCTCCGAACGCGGCGCTTGTCCATGCGAACCACGCTTCGCCGAGCTGTGAGGAAAGTCCGTCCGCCGCCGAAAGCGTGCCTGTCTGTGCCGCGGCAAGCGCATCGAACGAGACGTTTCCGGTTGCATACGCCGAGCAGCTGCCTGCCGATGCGTCCAGCGTTCCGGAAACTGTTTCCTCTGCGAGCGAGACGTGCCCTGCATTGTCTTCGCCGTACACGTATACGCCGGCGGCTGATTTTACGCTGCCCGAAAAGGACGCTTCCTGTGCGGATACGGAAATCCCTGCTGCCGCAAGAATCATGCAGAAAATAATATGTATTTTTTTCATTTCACCGCTCCGCGTTCAACGGATGCAACGGTAAAAATCGAATCGTCGACGTTCTGATTGTAGTGCACGTCTTTCATCTCAATGACGGTGGAATGTCCCGTGACGATGTTTTTCATCGTCATGACGCTCGTCGTCCAGATGCCGTCGATCAGCGTAATGCCGGAGCAGATGAGCTCGCGCTGCAGGTTGTTCTGCTTGTCGTAGAATTCGCCCTTCTGCATGACGAAGTTGTCCTTTCGTATCCATAAGATACGGCGCGGATTTTTTTCGGTTGTGTCTTTTGCCCTGCATTCGACTTTGTAGCAGCCTGTACCGCCTGCGGATTCTTCTCCGAGCAGCGTGAACGTGTCTTTTGTTAATCCCCTGTCGCCCATGTCGTCGTAGGTAAAATCTGTACCCATGAAGTTTCCGCCGCTGTCCGAACCTGAAATACGCCGTACCTTTTTCATGGCCGGCATGTAGAGCCAGTTGTCGCTGTCTTTCTTCACGCCGTCCTTTTCGTCGTAATCCCACGTAAGATAACCGACGCCGGCGACATCCTTCGGCGTTCGGAAGACAATGACCGATTTTGTAACGCCGCCGAAATCCCTGCTCCGGCATACGACTTCGCGTACGCGGGTGCTGCCGTTTTTACTCAGAAGCGTCATGGTTGCCGTGTACGAGCCTGTTGTGCCCGTGTCGACCTCGTCCGCTTTTTTCATGACGTCGTACCCGGTAAGCGTCTGTGCGGATGCTGCCGGAACAGCGAGACAGAGTGCGGAAAGTGAAATTATTAATTTAGCAAATACAGAATGATTCATACATATCTCCTTTTACTCATGATTTGAGCCGCTTTCAGAATATTGTTAATTCCTGAGCAGCTTTCCCGTTTTTTCTTTTCCGAGCGGCTTCGCCATAAACAGCAGAATCGGGGTGAGCGTGTAGTCGGCAATAAGCGCTGATCCGAGCCCAACGATCGACAAAAGTCCTATTCTGAACAGCATGCTCATCGGACTGAACATATACATAAGGAACATGACGCAGAGAATGAGCGTGGAGGAGGCCATCGAGCGTCCTATCTCTTTGTACGACGTGATGATTGCAGTGTGATAATCCTCGTGCTGCTCCATTTCATATTTTACGTGGTTCGTAAAGTGGATCGTATCGTCGACAGCCATGCCGAGAATCATCGGCATGACCGTCATGGTAAGCATGTCGAGCGGAAATCCGCAGAATCCCATGAGACCGCCGGTGAGAAGTACCGGTGCGACGTTCGGAATCATGGCGATAAGCCCTGTCCTGATGCTTCCGAACGCTATGATGAGCATAAACGCGATGATGACGAACGAACCGAGGAACGACCAGAGTTCGCCTTTTACGAGCTTCTGGTTCATGCTTGCGTATTCTGCAATGACGCCTATGACGGAAATGTGCGCGCCGGGAAAGCACTGTTCTGCCATGCGCCGTGCGTCGCCGACGTCGAGTTCGCTTTCCGCCGCTTTGTACTCTTTTAAATCGACGGTGATATGCGACGTGCTGTAGTCCTCGCTTACCCAGTCCGAAAGCCCGTCGCCTCCCGAAATTTCGTAGAGGAACAGCAGCTGGGTGAGCATGTCCCGGCTGTCGGGCACGACGTAGTATGCGCTTTCGTCGCCGTTGAGCGTCTTGTTCAATTCCTTTACGATGCTCGTGACCGACGTGACGCGCGGTTTGCCTCCCGATATTTTTGTTAATCTCAGTCCGCCGAGCTGGTCGCTGCACGTGTCGAGCGCCTTCATCACCTGGGGATTTTTAAACGCATCCGGTTCGGGATATTCGATCATGATGTTGTAGCTGTATTCGTTTCCCAACTTTGAGTTCATGATGTCGACGAGGCGGGCGACGAACGGAATCTTCTTTCCCATCATACCGACGTAGTCCATATTAACTCTGATTCTGAACAGTCCGAAGATTGAAACGACGGTGATGACGGCACTTATGATAAGAATCGGTACCCGGTGGCGCAGAACCACTCCGCCGAATCTTCCGTACAGTTCGTCGGTGTGTTCGAGACGGACTTTTGTTTTCCGCTCTTTTTCAATCTGCTTTTGCGAAGCGTCCGTTTTCAGCGACGGCGCGTCCTTACCGTAACTGTACAACACGGGCAGCAGCAGAATGACGTAGACGTATACGGTGAAAACGACTGCCGAACTGATGCCGCCGAGCCATTTGAGCGGCCCTATCCCGATTCCCATGAAAGAGATGAACGAAGCGATTGTCGTAAGGACTGTGAAAAGTATCGGCCAGCCGGTAACGCGTACCGATGCAGCGACCGCTTCCTTCCTGTTTCCCCTCCGGCGGAATTCGAGCCGGAACGCGTTGATGTAGTGAATCGCGTAACCGACCGACAGCGCCATGCCGAGCAGAATGGGCAGCGTTAATAAATCGGAGTCACCTTTTATTCCGAGCCATCCCGAATAGCCGAGTACGGTCCCGATGCCGAACGTCGTTGCAAGAAGCGGAACGAGTACTCCTCTGAAAGATCGTACGAGGAGAATAAGGCAGAGCAGCATGACGGCGAATCCCGAGACTACGCGTACGATCGTTTCGTGAGTAATGACGCGGTTTTCCTCCGTTTCGGTGTACGACAAGCCTGTCGCTTTCATTGTGAATTTCGGATTCTGCCGGAATTCCTGACTCTCAACGATGGGAATGGCTGCGTTACCGACGACGTACTGGTCCTCAAAATCATCCTTGAAGGGAAGAAGCGAAAGAAAGACCCACGTTTCGGTGCAGTCGTCGGAGACAAGATTGTTGACGAGCGACGTTCTGCTCATAATGAACGATTTCTTTTCCGCAAGCTCAGCTTTTTCCTCTTCCGTCATTTCTGCGGGCGGTTTTCCTCCGCCGGGAATTCCGTCTCCGAACGGATTGACTATCTCCATTCCGTCTTCCGTTCCCTTTGAAATGGAGAGCCGGGTGAGCGACGTAATGTCGTCCGCATAGGGAACTTCCTCCTGAAGCCGTCTGCCGAGTTTGTCTATGGCCGAAAGCACTTCAGGATCAAAGACGTCCTCTGCCTGAACAAGAACCGCAATGCCGTCTTCGTTGCCGAACAGTTCTTTGTATCGGTCTTCGCTTTTTTTCAATACTTCGGCATTGTCGAGCCAGTCGGAATCGTCATCCTGGATTTTCAGTTTCGTCAGTCCGGCAAGTCCCGCTGCCGTAATGACGATGACTGCAATGATGAACCATATCCTGTGTGTGATCTGAAAACGGCCGAAACGCTCGAACCACGCGTTGATTTTGTTTATGCTCAATTTGAGTATTCTCCTCTTTTTTTTGATAACAGTGTTATCTTGATAACGATGTTATCATAGTGAATTGATAGTTAGCAGTCAATAACTTTTAATGTTTTTTCAAGCAAAAAAGTAATACCCGGCGGCCCCTGCAGTGCGTGTTGATTGACTAGTTCCGATAACAATGTTATTTTGGGGACGGATATACGATGAAAGACACTTCCGAAGACACGAAAAAACACATTCTGGACAGTGCGCAGCAGGAATTCCTCGAGAAAGGATTCAGCGGCGCGTCTCTCCGCACAATAGCCGCAAACGCAGGTGTAACGACGGGAGCGCTGTACCGCCATTTTAAGGACAAGGATGCGCTTTTCGCGGCCATTGCCGGCGACACTGTCGACGCCGTCAGAGCACTTGTTAAAGACGCAGAATCACGGGAACTTGATTTTCTGATGGCGGGACTCCCCCGCGGTATTGAAGATGACCATCAGGACGATACGTTTAAAACGCTGATTGATTATATCTACGACAGGTTCGACATTTTCACGCTTTTGCTGACGAAGTCGTCGGGAAGTACGTACGAGAACTTTCTGCAGGACGTGACCGACATGTACGCAGGCATGTGTCAGTCGCTGGTAAAGGAACTGCATCGGAAAAAAATCATAGTTCATATAGACGATCTGACAGTGCACGTACTTGCAAGCTGTTTCGTCACGTCGATAAAGGAAATAATTCTGCACCGTATACCGCGGAAAAAAGCTGCGGGATTCCTCAGCAACATTCACACGTTTTATCACTACGGCTGGATGCATCTGTTCGGTCTGCCGTGTGAAGAATAGCGGAATACAAGGCGGAAAAAATTTTGTCCGTCCAAATGGAGCAGACGGAGAAGGAAAACATAGTTATTATATAACCAATAGTTAGCGTTTTCTAACCTGTGAAAAAGATGCTGACTTGATTAATAGTCCGAGGAGAGAGCTGAAGCACCTTGTGCCGGCGGCAGGTCATGTTTGCCGCCGGCTTTTTTATGTACTCGAATCGATTCAGTGTTTTGCTAATTTGTCCTCAATGCGTTTCTTTATTTCCGCCGCTTCTTCGTCTTCAGGTTTCTGCTCCAATGCAGTATTTACGGCCGGCAGCGCCTCAGTATATTTTTCACATTTATAATAACACCACGCAAGATGTTTTTTGAAACGCACCTCGTACGGATTAAGATAAATTGCCCGCTTAAACTGAGAAAGCGCGACTTCATACATTTCCCGTTCAAGACACGCAATGCCGATATTGTCGCGGTCGTATCCGAGAACTTTACTCGGCCTCATGAGATTTTCTTTTTCTTCCGTCAGCTGAAAATTTCTTCTCATTTTCTGTCTGCCATTCCTGTTCTCGTATACTTATTTCATACCGAATATGCTGTTATAGATGTCCGTGCCGTAACTCGTGTGCTGCGGTTCCCCCTCGATTATTTTAAACGTCCTGCTGCCGTCGGACCCGCGCTGTGCACGGAAAAAAATTATGCCATCCGACTTCATATTGTACAGGGAAGAAGCGAAATCATACTGATGAGTGACGAAGACGACTGATATGTCGTGCTCGATGAGCGCCCTGACAATCTGCCGTGATATTTCGGAACCTTCCTGTTCGTTCGTCGCGGCGAAAGATTCGTTGAACAAGACAAGAGAACCTTTCTGAAGGTGCTGCGCAATTTTATCCATCCTGACAAGTTCCTCGTCGAGCTTTCCGCTGTCAAGTGCGGAATCCTCTTCCCTCGTAAAGTGTGTGAATATACCGCTGTGTACCGGCAGAACAGCATCCGCTGCGGCGACGAACATTCCGCATTGAGCCATAAGATGGACCTGTCCGATGCTTCTGAGAAACGTGGATTTGCCTCCCTGGTTCGCGCCGGTAATAATACAGCATTTTTTTCCCGTCATGGTAAAATCGTTCGATACAACGGCCGAACGGCGGACGAGCACGAGACCCGCATCATACAAGCCGTGAACTGTCCATGTTGAAATACCGTGACCCGCAATTTCCGGAATTGTTATTTTCATGCCTGTTCCGGTGAGTCTGTCCGCAAGATTGCCGCATCCGATATAAAAAGCTGATTCGTCGCGGAGCGCGGTGAAAAAAAGTTTTATATTTTCGGCGGACTGAGCAAGCGCGTTTGCAGGCTCGTTCAGAGCGCGTTCCGTACGGTTGGTAAAATCTTCCGCTCCGCGTTCGTCCCGTTCGGCCAGCGTATACGAAGGAGCAAATGTCCATCGTCTCCTGAAAGATTTTCTGTTTTTTTCGAGGTATACATACGTAATTCCCTGCAGATTGCTGCCGACGGACGCTCCGATTAAAACGCCGTCCCTGTCTGCAAGTTCGTTCAGACAGTCGTTCAAATTCCTGAAATACGAATCATCGAGATTTTCCTGAAGACTTGTGAAAAAGGTCAGTAATCCTTCCGATTTCACTTTCGATTTGAAACGGTCCGCGACGGAACGGACAATCATGAGTTTTTTTACATACATGCGGAGCAGTCCGACGGCGCTTGAAAAAGTGCTCGAAAGAAATCTGCTGTCAAGCCAGTACCATGATTTTCCTGCTTCATCAAGAGCGTCGCGGGACAACGTATACAACGTCCTCATTATTTCCGGACAGACGAACGTATCCCGCAGAATTTTCTGCCTCCGACTGATTTCTTCTTCTGCTGACAGCGGCGAAAAAAGAGCCGCAGCGCATGACGTTCTTATGCACTCGTCTCCGCCGGCCATTGTTTCCAGTATGCGGCCGATTCCGAGATCCGCAGAAAGCGTTTCTTTATCCCGGCAGCAGGAATCTGCACCGGGAATAAAATCCTTATTTCTGAACATCAGGTGTGTTTTTATCCGCATCTGCGAGCCTCCTGCACAAGCAGTCGTACGTCAATCCGTATTTTTCCGCCAGCTGAACCGCATACGCCAGTCCGTCGGGCGGTTTCCGGTAAATCCTGAATGTACGCCGGCCCGATCCCGAGCCGTCTACGGTACTCATCATGCTGACTGTCTCCGGTCCGTATTCTGCAAGTTCGTCGAGGAATGTAACGACAACCGCAGCGGCGCCTGACTGTACGATTTTTTCCATCATCCTGAGTCCCAGTTTTACTGCGTCCTCCGCTGTCGTGGAAGCGAATATTTCATTGAGAATAATAATGCTGTGTGAAGTCGCTTTTTCAAGTATCGCGTGCAGCCGAAGCAGATCGTCCCGTAGTTTCCCGTTTTCAGAGGAAGCGCTTTCCGTTTTCCCGAAGTGAGTGTAAACGGTATCGAAAAGTTTCAGATGCGCTTCGCTTCCCGGTACCGTAAGGCCGATCGCGGCAAGCCAGTGTATTTGAGCGAAAAGGCGGGCGAAAGTCGTTTTCCCTCCCTGATTCGGACCCGTTATCACGATTACTCGTTCCGGTTTTTTCAATTCAAAATTATTAACAACAACATTGCCTTCTTTTTTTTCTGCAAGAACAATGTCGAATGTATCGGATGCGGAAATCAAAACGGGATCAGCGGATACTTCAGGGTAACAGAATGAAAGGCCCGCTTTTTTCAGAGAGGCTGTTACGTCGAGCCAGAAAAGATAGAAACGTAATTCGTCCGCGAAGTTGAGCAGTACTGGATTTTCAAATCGTATATACTGCGAGCAGAACGTATCAAGACGTGAAAAAGTTTCTTTATACAGCCGGGACAGCATACGTATAACGGCCTCTTCCACGTGTTCCGCATACGGGACCGACGCATGTTTCTGACGATAATCTTTCGCATCTCCATGACCGAATCTGTCGAACAGTGAAATAATTTTTTCCGACAGGTCAGGCTGGTTTTCATATTTTCTGACACGTATAGTCCCGTCGTTTATAAGCATACAGTAATGGATGGAATTGAATTCGGACCGAAGTTCCTCTACATTCCGCTGAAGCGACGCAAACGATTCCGATTTATAATATGCTTCGATATATTCGGAAAGAGTACAGATTCCTGCAGAGCGGTAATACGTACTGCTGTTTGCTTCGTACCATTCCGAAATCAGATTGCAGTAACGTTCTGCGCAGTCAAAAAGCCGGCCTTTTTCAATATACGACAGATGGCTGCCGGAACCGCTCAGTGATTTTCGTAATGAAATCATCACTCCTGCGATTATATTCAGCCTGTTCGCAAAATTGCTGAAGAACTTCTGGTTCTGTTCGATGTCCCTGAGAATATCCTGCCGATACCGTATATCCTTTTCGCCGGATAACGGCGTATAGAAAACCGCCTGAAGTTTCCCCGATAAATCAGTGAAGGAGGAAAAGAGCCGGTCGAGTGCAATATCCGTAAAACAGTCCGGCTGTTTTTCCTGCATATGCCTTTCCGTTTCATCCGCATAAAGAATGCTGAAAGAATCACGCTGCTCCATAGAACCTCCATACGAAACAAAAAAAGCTGATGTTCCGTGTATGATACACAGAAGTCATCAGCTGTATGGGCGGTTTAAAGCATTATTGCTTTAGGGAGTACTTCATTCCCGGTGCATATATACTATTGCACGTAAGATAAAATGTCAATTTATAAAGGGTACACGCTTTATCACCGCGGAAAAGCATCGTACGTGTGAATTTTGTCCAAATGGAGCCGACGAAAAACAGGCATACTATTAGTATATAAAAGTTAGCATATATTAACTTGTGCTGCAAAAATATACTGATTACGACAGGAGGTATTCACAATGGGATGCTTAATACAACAGATAGTCGGACGCGAGATAATCGATTCACGGGGAAATCCCACGGTAGAAGCGCAGGTTTGGCTTGAAAACGATGTTACGGCGCTCGGTACGTCTCCGAGCGGTGCATCTACGGGAGCTTTTGAAGCGCTTGAACTTCGCGACGGCGACAAGAAAAAGTTCGGCGGCAAAGGAGTGAGCAGGGCGGTTAATAATGTCAGCACAATTATTAATAATACGCTCGTCGGCATGGATGCTTCGGATACGTATGCGGTAGATAAAGCGATGGCGGAACGGGACGGAACGAAAGATAAGTCGGCGCTCGGAGCGAATGCAATACTTGCTGTTTCCATAGCGTGCGCGCGTGCCTCCGCCACGGCTCTCGGTATTCCGCTGTACCGGTTTCTGGGCGGCGTTAACGGCAGCGTACTTCCTGTTCCGATGATGAACATTCTGAACGGCGGAGTACACGCGGCGAACACAATCGACGTGCAGGAATTTATGATTATGCCGGCAGGCGCTCCGACATTCAGAGAAGGACTGCGCTGGTGCACGGAAGTGTTCCACACGCTCGCATCACTTCTGAAAAGCAGAGGCCTTGCGACTGCGGTGGGAGACGAAGGCGGATTTGCGCCTGATCTTGCGAGCGACGACGAAGCGTTCCAGTTTATTATAGAAGCAGTTCAGAAGGCCGGTTATGAACCGGGACGTGATTTTGTTCTTGCTATGGATGCGGCTTCCAGTGAATGGAAAGGCAGCGGGAAAGGCGAATATCTCCTTCCCAAAAGCGGAAAGAAATTCACTTCTGCCGAACTCGTAGAACACTGGAAGCAGCTTGCCGCGAAGTATCCGATATATTCCCTTGAAGACGGACTCGACGAAGAGGACTGGGAAGGGTGGCAGTTAATGACAAAAGAGCTCGGAAACCGGCTGCAGCTTGTGGGAGACGACCTGTTCGTTACGAACACGGAGCGGCTCGGCAAAGGAATAGATTCCGGCTGCGCGAATTCCATTCTTATTAAGCTTAATCAGATAGGGTCGGTTTCCGAGACGTTGGAAGCAATTAAAATGGCTCATAGGGCAGGGTATACTGCGATTGTCTCTCACCGTTCGGGAGAGACAGAAGATACGACGATTGCAGATCTTGCAGTTGCGCTCAATACACGTCAGATAAAAACCGGCGCGCCGAGCAGAAGCGAGCGGGTTGCTAAATACAACCGTCTGCTGCGGATAGAAGACGAGCTCGGCGGAAGTGCAGTATACGCCGGTATGAAAGCGTTCAACGTGAAACGTATCTGATATATCGCTGCCGATTAAAAATGCCTTCGATAAAGGGGGAGATTCTCCCGGCCTGCAGCAGAATAGCAGCCTGCTGCAGGCCTTTTTTATACGGCCTTTGAAATAATATTATTTGCAATGGAAAAACTGTTTACGTATTCGGGAAAGTCCGAAATGGGGAACGGCTTCGAATAGAAATAGCCCTGGATGTAGTTGCATTTTTCTCCCCGTAAGAAATCGAGCTGTTTCTGATTTTCCACACCTTCGCAGACAATTGTTTTTTCCATTTCCTTTAACATACGGATAACTGTTTTAAGAATTGCCTGTTCATTACTGCTGATGTTGTCCGAAATAAATTCCCTGTCGATTTTGATTTCGTCGAACAGAAGATTCTTCAAAGACCTCAGGGACGAATACCCCGAACCGAAATCGTCCATGGAAACTTTGAACCCCATAGTATGAAGAAGCGTGATGAGGTGCTCCGCATCCTTCTCGTTCTGCATGTACATACTTTCCGTCAGTTCAAAAACGATGTACTCGGGAGGTACGGAATACTGACTTACCAGTATCTGTATGTATTCGACAAGCGGTTCGATTTTCTGCAGATGCGCGCGGGAAATATTCAGTGAAATCGTGACATATTTCAGATTCTGCCGGTGACGTTCCGCAAGCCATGCGAAGACTTTATTGTATACATAATAATCCAGCGCGATGATTTCTCCGTTTTCCTCCAGATACGGAATGTATTCGTCGGGCATTTTGAAAATTTTCCCGTTCCGAATCCACCGTGACAGGGCTTCCGCTCCTTTGATCGAACTTTCCTCCGGATTTATTATAGGCTGAATGTATACCTGGAATTCATGTGCGTCCAGCGCTTTTCGGAACGAGGTTATAACCTGCATTTTCGTCTGTTCCTTTTTTTCAATGTCCGGCGTGTATGCGCACAGCAGCTGATTTTTCGCCGCTGCGGAATGCATCGCCGTTTTTGCGTGGTTCAGCATTTCGATAGCTTTCATGGAACCATCGCAAATATAATAAATTCCGGAGTGGAGCGAGACGTAATCCGAATCGAAAATCCGTTTCATTTCAGTGTTCAAAAGAGAATTCCGCAAAAATAGCATTTGCTCGATCTCGTTTTGTGATTTACCTGTAATATCCGTCAGCGACGCGAAATTGTCGGCATTTATTCGTGATGAACAGACTATAAAACTGTTGTTTTGCAGCGCCAGAGAAAACCGTTTAAGCAGATTATTTCCTGTATCGTAGCCGGAAACCGTATTGATAAAGTTAAAATATGAAAAGCTTGTATATATTACCGCGAATTTTTTTTCCGCTCCGTATAAATTTAAATATGATTGTATGATTTCAATGAAGCTGTCGTTCGTAAAAAGTCCGGTGAGCGGATCTTTCCTCGCATTGAACATTTTGAGCTGATTTTTTACAAACTGTTTATTTTTGTACATATTCTGATCAGCCGTATGAAACAGTTCCTTTATCATCAAATATTTTTTTTCCGTACAGACCGCATATCCGAATGCGAACGACATCTGAACCATGCTGTTCTTATTATATTCGTTTACCGAATTCACGATTTTCTGCTGCACTGTAAGTATTTCATTTTCGGTCGTATCTTCACAAATGCTTACGAATTCGTCGCCGCCGAACCGAGCGGTGAAGAATTTTTCTGGAACAGCCTGCTTGAGGTAGCGCGCGAAGTTGAAAATAAATTCGTCGCCTTTGTCGTGCCCGTAATGGTCGTTTATGTATTTTAGTCCGTTCAGATCCATAATAATGACGGCCGTGCCGTACAGTGAATCTTTTTTATCGAGCTGATCTATTTTTTCTTCAAGTGCCTGTTTTGTTCTGATGCCCGTTACGTCCGTGTTTGAAAAAGTTTCCACTTTGCTGCTGAAATCTTTCTTTGCGAACGAAAATGCGGTAAGAAGCAATGCTATTATAAACGAAGACCTGAAAAGCATTCCGAATTTTTCAAGATTGCCCGTGTTCGCGCTTATATACAGACCTCGTATCTGAATACCTATAAGTATCAGACATAAAAACACCGACGGTACATATAAAAGTAAAAATAAAATATTTCTGTTGCGGTTGTAATTCATTTCCTTCCTTCCCATCTGAAAATGGTTAATAATACTGAGATATAAAATAATGTTAAAATTACTGATGCTTTTTTTCTACGATTACCCGCCGTAGTAATTCTTTTGAGATTCCGAGTTTGCTTTTTTTTATGCAGACAATGTAGTTGCTGTCGAATTTTGAAAGCAGTCTGACTGTTTCCCCTGATGTGAATCCGAGCACTTCCATCCTGTGCCTGACGGTATCATTCCCGCATATTCTCGTTATGGTATAATCGATGTCAAAATCAGCAAGATTTAACGGCATAAAAACCTCCCATGAAAAGTCAGGCATATATTTGTTATATGTCCGGCTGTCGGCAGTGAACTGTTTCCGTTTGATTTGATGCAGAACGAAAATTATTCACAGAAGACTTTTATAAATATGAGTGAAAACTATATCCGAATTATTAAGTTAGAATATGCTAACTTAATACAATTGTCAAGTGCTTTGGTATAGAATGATGCCGTACACAGGGGGCATCTTTTGTAATCGTTTGATTTTGAAATTGCTTCAGAAAGGAAGATACGGTGTTTTAATGGTTAATACCTTATAATACAATGATTTATTTATTCAAAACAGACGGGCCGTGCCGTAAGTGAAACTGCGGGACGGCCCCGGATTTACAGCACTGTAACGAGCAGTTTTATCAGTGCACCCGCAAAGACAACAACGCCGATTCCCGTGATACTTCCGTAAATCTTCCGGGAGTCTTTATCGTTTTTCTCTTTCAGCAGGTAGAAAACGCCTGCCGCAGCCATAAGAATTCCGATGACCATTCCGACGATACTGATAATCATTCCTTTATCCTCCATTTTAATAAAAATGCCGAATTTGTTATGACGAGTACGGAACCCGCATTGTGAACGAGCGCGCCGACGACCGGATTGAGTACGCCCGTTATCGCCAGCGCGATTGCCGCAAAGTTAAGCGTCATTGAGAATATGAGGTTGCATTTGATGGTGAACATCATCCGCTTGGAAAGCGCGAGCAGGTGAGGCAGCTCTTTGACGTTGTCGTCGACAAGCGCGATATCCGCCGCATCAACAGCGATGTCGCTGCCTGTGCCTCCCATTGCGATGCCGACATTCGCTTTTTTGAGAGCCGGCGCGTCGTTTATGCCGTCGCCTATCATGCACACGTCCTGTTCCTGCTGCTGGTATGATGCAATCCAGGAGAGCTTGTCTTCCGGCAGACAGCCGGCATGCACTTCCGTTATATGAAGTTCGCGTGCAATGGCAGCAGCTGCGTTTTCGTGGTCACCCGTCAGCAGCACGGGCTGTATGCCGAGTCCGGTTATATCCGCAATCATGGCGGCGCTGTCGGGACGGAGCGTATCCCTGAGGGCTATGTATCCCGCGGACTGATTATTAATCGCGACGTAAATTACCGTACATCCGCCGCCGATGAAGCCTTCCGCTTCTGTTTTAATAATTTCCGGTATGCTGATATCGCGGGCTTTGAAAAGTTTTTCGTTTCCCGCAAGAATGCCGGTGTCTCCGTACACGGCGGACACTCCCTGTCCGGGAATCATGAGAAACTGATTCGGTTCTGATATCAGTTTTTTCGAGGTTTGTTTATAGGAGCGTACTATCGCTTTTCCGAGCGGATGTTCCGAATTGCGCTCTGCGGACGCGGCAAGCGCATAGAGTGCGCCGTCCGTATATTCCGGCAGAAATGATTTCACGGCCGCAACTTCGGGCATTCCGCGGGTAAGTGTTCCTGTTTTATCGAACGTGATTTTTTTCACCGAAGCAAGCCGTTCCAGTGCGTCTCCCTCACGTACGAGAAAGCCGTGTTTTGTAACGTTTCCGATTGCCGCCATGATTGCCGTCGGAGTTGCGAGTACGAGAGCGCACGGACAGAACACGACGAGTACCGTAACCGACCGTATCAGCTCGTGCGTAGCCAGCCACGTTATGACCGATGCCGAAAGCGCAATGACGACAATCCACACGGCCCATTTGTCCGCAAGCGTAACGATCTTCGCTTTGCCCGCGTCGGCCGATTTTACGAGCCGTATCATGCGCTGAATCGAACTGTCTTCGCCGACTTTCGCCGCCTTCATCTCGAACGCTCCGAACTGATTCACCGTACCGCTCGAGACGTCGTCGCCGGGACCTTTGTCGGCCGGTAACGATTCGCCCGTTACGACAGCCTGATTAACGGAAGTCTGCCCGGACGTGATTACGCCGTCAACCGGAATTGTTTCGCCGGGCAGGACGCGGAGCGTATCTCCGACCCGCACCTGTTCTGCCGGAATGATTTCTTCCTCTGAACCGTTCAGCCGCCGCGCGGTCTGCGGCGTCAGATGTACGAGCTTTTCGATTCCGGCCCGCGCGCGTGCGACAGTAAGATCCTCCAGCAGTGCGCCGAGCTGCATGATGAACGCGACTTCGCCGGCCGCAAAATCTTCATGGATGTATACAGACGCGACGAGTGCGAGGGACACGAGCAGGTCCGCCGTGATGTCGAACTTCGTGACGAGTGCAATTGAGGCTCCCGTGATAATCGGTATGCCGCACAGCAGTATCGCAACCCACGCCATGTCGAAGGGAAACGGACGGAACCTGCAGATGCTCATGACGAGCGCAGCGCCCGAAACGGCAAGCAGCACGATGTTTCTTTTCGTACCGCCCGATAAAAGCAGCTTTGCCGGTGACTTCATACTATACTCCGTACATACGCTGCGGAGAGACGCCTTCTGTCGTTTGTTCCGAAGGTTTCAGTTCCCTGCAGGTATGAATACACTATACCTATAGGGGTATACGTTTGTCAATAATTTACGGAGAATTGATGCATTTTTTTAATCAGTTCATGTTTGCAAAACGTTCTACTGCTTTCGTAAAGCTTGCGATAGTTTTATCCGCGTCTCCGTGCTGAATGCCGTCGCGGACGCAGTGATTGATGTGTCCTTCCAGCACAACCTGCCCGACTTTGCCGAGCGCCGATTTTGCCGCGTTTATCTGAGAAAGCACGTCCTCGCAGGGAATGTCTTCGTCGACCATACGGTCGATTGCCTGAACCTGTCCGATTATTTTCTTGAGCCGGCGGTGCAGATTATCCGCATCCATACACTGTTTCATACTGGTGCCTCCGATGTGTGAAAGATACTAAGGTATATGATACAAAAGAAAAAGAGAAAAGGGAAGAAAATAAGATGAAGAAAAGCTCGCAGGCGAAAAAAAACGTCCGCCCATGCGGAATTTTACGCAGCGGGATTCAATTTTTATCATTCGGGCGGCAGATTGAAAAATTGAATATTTTTTACACATTATTGTATGTTCTTTCGGATATCCGTGTTTTACCATACGATACAGAAATGATGATATAGGAGGATAGTTCATGAAAAAGACATTTGCTGTTATTGCGGCGCTTTTTATTTTGACCGGGGCCGGTTTTGCCAACGGTCAGAAAGACGCCCCCTCACCGAAGGGAACGGTAACGCTGAAATGGGCGCTTTGGGATTACGCCCAGACAGTCTATTACAAACCGCTTATCGAAGCGTTCGAGGCTGCGCATCCTGATATTAAAATCGAGCCGCTCGATCTCGGTTCCACCGATTATCAGACGATGCTCAGCACGCAGCTGACTGGCGGCGACTCGTCGATAGATGTCGTTACGATAAAAGACATTCCCGGTTATGCGACGCTCGTAAAGGCGGGCCAGCTGCTTGCTCTGAACGATTACGTAAAATCGGCGAAAGTCGATCTGTCCCAGTACAACGGTGCGGCGGAACAGATGACTGTCGACGGAAAACTGTACGAACTGCCGTTCCGCAGCGACTTCCGTGTCGTTTTTTATAATAAGGACCTGTTCGACAAAGCCGGCGTCCCGTATCCCCCGAACGACATGACGTGGGATCAGTACGATGCGCTTGCCCGAAAGATGACTTCAGGGTCAGGCGCCGGCAAGGTATACGGCGCCCATTATCATGTCTGGCGCAGCATCGTTCAGTGCGAAGCGATTCTTGACGGAAAGCACACGGTAGTCGTACCGCCGTACGATTTCATGAAACCGTATTACGAGCGGGTTCTGAAGGAACAGAAAGACGGCGTCTGCATGGATTACGCGGAGCTGAAAACGACAAGCACGCACTACTCGGGTGTTTTCTATAATAATTCCGTCGCCATGATGGAGATGGGCTCATGGTTCATATCCACGCTCGCGAATCAGATTGCGCAGGGAAAAACGGAAGTGCGGAACTGGGGTATCGTACGGCTGCCTCACGCTCAGGGCGTAAAACCGGGGACGACTGTCGGAACGCTTACCGGCATCGGCATAAGTACGGCGTCGAAACACCGTGCGGAAGCCGGTGAGTTCGTACAGTTCCTGACGGGAGAACGTGCGGCCGAGATTCTTGCAAAAACGGGAAATTATCCCGGTATTCTTAACGACACGACCGCAGGAATTCTTGCCGGTATGAAAGGCTTCCCCCAGGACGCAAACAGCAGGGAATCGCTGAAGACCGCGAAGATTTATCTCGAAATCGCGTACAGCGATAAATCTCCCCAGATCGAAGCCGCGCTGAACCGTGCGCACGACAATATCATGACGCTGAACTGCACGCTCGACGAAGGCATCGCACAGATGAACAAGGATGTAACGGGCATTCTGTCGAAATAACAAAATATAAAACCATGCCGGCCGCCGGATTCGACCGGTAGTCTTTTAATCAGGAGGCTTTTATGACTGCTGCGGAACTGTCCGTCGGGTCGTTGAAAGGGCGGAGAATCAAAGACAATCTTGTCGCCTACAGTTTTATTTTACCTAATTTCCTCGGATTTGCGGTCTTTACGCTCGGACCGATTCTGTTCGCAGTATATCTTGCGTTTACGCAGTGGAACGGTTCAGGCCCGATCACGTTCGTCGGATTAAAAAATTTCAGGGACCTTGCTTCCGACAGTCTGTTCCTGATCGCGCTGAAAAACACGCTCGTTTACTGCGCCGCGGTGGTGCCGCTCACCGTTATCAGTTCCCTTTTTCTGGCGGTTATGCTGAACCAGAAAATATTCGCGCGCAATTTTTTCCGCACGGTGAATTTTTTCCCGTATGTCGCGTCTCTCGTTGCCGTCGCGGTCGTATGGAACATGCTCTTCAATCCGGCAAAGGGGCCTGTCAATCAGCTTCTCTCGCTGCTCGGAGTGCCGGACGACAGGCTTCCCCGCTGGGCTGCGGACAGGAACTGGGCGCTTTTTACGGTCATTCTGTTCAGCGTGTGGAAAAATACGGGATACTACATGATTATTTATCTTGCAGGTCTGCAGGGAATCAGCCAGCAATTGTACGAAGCGGCGACGCTTGACGGCGCAGGCAGACGGCAGCAGTTCACATATATTACGCTGCCTCAGCTCCGTCCGACGACTTTTTTCGTCGTTGTCATGCTTACGATTCAAAGTTTTAAAGTATACGACCAGATTTATATGATAACGCAGGCCGGACCGGGAACTGCGACGCTCGTCCTTGTCTATCACATATACAACACCGCGTTTGTCGACTGGAATCTCGGTTACGCGAGCGCTGTCGCAATGGTTCTGTTTCTGCTCGTTCTTGCCGTTACCCTTGTACAATTCAGAGGAGAAAAAAAATATGCCAATGAGTGACATTTCAAAATCTTCCCGTTCCGGAAATACCGTCTGGAGATCGTTCATATATATTGTTCTTATTCTGTCCGCGCTGTTTACGCTCATTCCGTTCGCGTGGATGCTTTCGTCGTCGCTCAAACTGGACAAGGACGTTTTCAGATTTCCGATAGAATGGATTCCGAAACATCCGCGGTGGTCGAATTATAAGGAAATATGGCGGACAATACCGCTCGGCCGGTTCATTTTCAATACGGCGAAACTGACAGTCATCGTCACATTCCTGCAGATGCTTACGTCGAGTTTTGCGGCATACGCGTTCTCAAAACTGAATTTCAGATTCAAAAACGCTCTGTTTCTCTGTTATATTTCCACGATTGCCATGCCCTGGCAGGTATATATGGTTCCGCAGTTTATCATGATGCGCAGCTTCCATCTTAATAATACACATCTGGCCATTATCTGCCTGCAGGCGTTTTCCGCGTTCGGCGTGTTTCTCATGCGCCAGTTCTATCAGTCTATTCCCGACGAACTGTGCGAAGCCGCGCGCATCGACGGTATGAGCGAATACCGCATATGGGGAAAAATCATGCTGCCGCTTTCGAAACCCGCACTTTCGACGCTGCTGATTTTTTCGTTCGTCGGTACGTGGAACGATTTTCTCGGACCGATGATTTACCTGACGAAGACGGAACTGAAAACGATACAGATAGGACTGCGCATGTTCATTACCCAGTATTCGTCCGACTACGGACTCATTATGGCGGCCAGCGTCGTCGTTTTGATTCCGGTTCTGATCGTATTTCTGTCGCTCCAGAAATTCTTCGTCGAAGGAATCGCTTCGACGGGACTGAAAGGATAGCGGAATATAATTAACAGGAATCAGCTCTGTTCCGGAATGAGGCCGTCTTTGTATTCCGACGGGGAACATCCTTCCACTTTCTTAAAAACCGTACTGAAATAGAAGGCGCTTTCAAAGCCGAGGCGGTCCGCACATTCGTAAACGAGCAGACCGCTGTCGTCCTGAAGCATTTTTTTCGCGGCCGCTATTTTCTCGCGCGTTACGTATTCGACAAAACCCGTACCGCCGGATTTTGCGAACAGCTGGCTCAGATAATTCGGAGTAAATCCGAACGCAGCCGCTACGTCGTTCAGTGAAAGCCTCCTGCAAATATTGCTGCGGATGTATTCCTGTACCTGCGCGACGATGCGGTCTTTGTATGCGATTTTATTTTCCGCACGGGCGAAGACGACTGGTGTCCGTTCCACGGCTCCGGCCGACACTTCCGAAGCGCTCCTGTAGGAAACGGTGATGTCCGAAGGAGAACTGACAGGTATTCCCGCCGCGCAGTAGAGATCGACACTGAAATAGGAAAAAACTACTTCCCTCAGTTTTGCGAGCACGGCTTCGACCGTATCTCTGTATTGTCCTGCCTGAAGGGACGAAAGCAGCAGCGTTACGGCAAAATGTTTTATATCGAGTCCCGTTACGTAACACGGACAGTATTTTGCGACGGTTCCTTCCGCTGTCTGCAGCGTACTTGCATATAACCTTGTACGCGCCTCCGCGGAGAGGGGCCGGTTCTGTTTCATGACAGTTTCGCAGATAACCACCGCATAGCATGCCGAGTCGAACTTTATGCCGAGTTCGGAAATCTGTTCCCTGAAAGCGGCGGGACTTGCGATTCTGCCGTTGAACAGCTGGAGAAAAAAACGGTCGCGGAACAAAGCCTGCGTACCGCTCCGTACAGCCGGTTGTTCCTGTTTCGTTCCGCGCGCTTTGATTTCCTGCACGGTCTGTACTGCCTTTTTCATCGCAGCTTCAAGCTGGCCGGGCGTCAGCGATATCTTAACAAGATAGTCTACGGCCTGCACGCGGACAGCCTCCCGTGCGAACGAAAAATCTTCGTAGCTTGTAAGGAAAAGAAATACGGGCAGCTTCCCGTATTTCTCTCTGCTTTCGCGTGCAACGTCGAGACCGTTTTTTACCGGCATGCTGATATCGGCAAGAACTATATCGGGACTGAACGAGCCTATCATCTCAAGTGTCTGGCTGCCGTTGTGCGCTGTTCCGGCTATTTCTATTCCCAGCGCATTCCAGTCGAGCATGGACGTGAGTCCGACGAGCACGAGCATTTCGTCGTCCGCAATCAGAAGTTTCATCATACAGGTTTATCCTCCGGGCCCGGCAGCAGAATCGTAACCCGGGTATATGAACCGGCCTCGCTCGCAATGGAAAGTCCGTATTTTTCCCCGAAAGCAAAGATGAGCCGCCTGTTCACGTTGGAAAGCCCGACATGTCTGAACAGTCCGTCCCTGTTTCCCGACGCATCGACAAGGACGCAGTCGATCGTTTCCCTGCTCATGCCGACGCCGTTATCAGTAATGTCGATTTCTACGTCGTCTGTACGGTTTTGAACGGTACAGTGCGCGACTCTGATCGCTATAATTCCGGCAGTATCCTTCGGTTCGATGCCGTGGAAAATCGCGTTTTCGATGACCGGCTGGAGTGTAAAACGCGGAATCACCGCGTCGAGCAGCCGTTTGTCCTCCGTATCGACAGTCATCGAGATCGAACCGCCGTACCGGTATTTCTGAATCGTAAAATAATCGTCGAGCAGACTGAGTTCGTTCCGGAGCGGCAGCTCCTCGGCAGTGTTGTTCGAAATGTTTTTGAGGAGGGCCGCGAGCGCCGTCACCATTTCCGCAATGCCGGGAGCGTTTTGTATCGTCGCCATCCACCGTATTGAATTGAGCGTGTTGTACAGAAAATGCGGATTGATCTGACTCTCGAGCATCCTGTATTCCAGTTCGCGTTTCTGTTTTTCGCTGTCCAGCTTGTTCTGCATCAGGAGCCGTACGTTCTGCGAAAGCGAGTTGATTCCTTTCCCGATCGTTCCCAGTTCGTTGTTCCATTCGATGGACGGATCGAACGAAAAATCCCCGGAAGATATGATTTCCATCCGTCTCTGCAGCTGCGTAACCGGAATGTCGATGAGACCGGTCAGGACTTTCCGCAGCAGCAGGGCGAACAGTACGAGGGCGAGTACAATAACGGCCGTGATGCGGATAAAAAACAGAATCTGGCTTACGTCCTGTTCCCGCGACATGATCTGCGTGAAGTACACCGATTCGGAGCGGAACGGATACCGGACAAATATATGACGCTTCGTTCCCGTTCGTATTTCTCCGGTAACGGTCTTTTCGTTTACAGTTTTTATCGGTATGCGCGGTGCATCCGCAAAGTCGAGATCCGATTTTACGACGCGTTTTCCGTCGAGCCTGTATGTGTTTTTCCCGAGCGACAGATATATCGTACTGTCAGGCTGTGTGTAATAACTTTTCAGCTGATCGGTAAACAGCTCTGCTGATACGCCGATGTATACGTATCCGATAAGCTGCCGCGTGTATATGTGCAGTACGGGCTGTACGACGGGGATGATGAAATCATCTTCCTCCGTACTCAGCGGATCTTTTACGATGGTGTTGAAACCGGTGCTTCGCTTCGCCGTAAGCGGCGTCAGAAGCCGCATCGTTTGAGCATTGAGCGGAAGACTTTGCGGCATCCTGTTTCCGGCCTGAATTGTTTTTCCCGAAAAATTGGTGATGACAATTCTGCGGATATAGTACGAGGCAGTACAGTTCCTGATTTCTTCGACGACGCGGTCGTACGCGTCGAGCATTGCCTGCGTGTCGCTGCCGCTGTTTCCGAAATAGTCCGACAGCTGCGGATTCGTGCTGCACCAGCGCGCAAGCAGTTGCACGGAAGTCATCTGCCTGTCGATAATTCCTTCGATCAGCTGGAGATTGAATTCCGCGGCCCGTATCATATTCTGCCTGGTATATGACCGGTACCAGAAAAAACTGAAAAGCGTAATCAGAACGGCAAGTACGAGCGAAAAGCCGACAGAAATGACGGTGTTTCTGAATTTCAGCGATTTGCTTCGGAAGAACATACGGACAGTATACCATCATTCGGCGCAGGTTGCAAAAATACGGAATACGCTGCCGGACGAAACCTGCCGCTTGAAACCGGACGGATTCGAAATTGTCCGTTTGGAGTGGATGAAACAGACTTGAGGCATAATAATTTTATACAGTTAGATATTGCTAACTATATAAGGAGGTCGTTTTGTCCGGTATTTTTTCGTATATGGGGCGGTACAAAAGGAACACCATAGCCGCACTTGTGCTTATTATGATAAGCGTTCCGTTCGGCGTGATACCTTACTTTTTCATAAGCCGTCTGATCAATTCATATTTGTCCGGCGGCGTTACCGTACAGCTGCTGCTTGTGTGCTCCGTCGCCGTTTTCCTGTCTTTTGCCGTAAAATACACGCTGTACGGTTTCGGGCTCAGTCAGTCTCATGAAGGGGCGTACGGTACGCTGCTCAATCTCAGGAACAAACTGGCTGAAAATCTGATTCATCAGCCGCTCGGAGAAATCGTCGACGGCGGAACCGGAAAGTATAAAAAAAGTTTCGTTGAAGAGATAGGCCGCATCGAACTCATGCTTGCGCATATGTTTCCCGAAGGCATTCCCAACATCGTACTGCCTGTCGTCGTATACGTCATAATCTTTTGCACCGACTGGCGGATGGGACTGCTTTCACTCGGCTCGCTCCCGTTCGGCATTGTCGGCATGGCGGCGATGATGAAAAGCGGTGTTGAAAAAATGCCGCTGTATTATCAGGCCGGCGCGCGGCTGAACAGCGCCATAGTCGAATATGTTTCAGGCATGGAAGTCATAAAAATATTCGGGCAGACGACAAGTTCCTATCAGAAATACAGCGATACGGTCAATGTGTATAAAACGTTCACCCTCGGCTGGTATAAAGAAAGCTGGAAATACATGTCCATGGTGTACGCGGGCATGCCGTTCACCGTCATTCTCACGCTGCCGGTCGGAGCGCTTCTGTATTTCAGCGGTTCCCTCGAGCTTTCGACATGGATATTCGTCATGATGCTCGATTTAAGCCTGAGCTCGCCTTTGACGAAAATAATTAATTTTATGCCGCTCTTTCCGCAGATTACGTATACGGTCAGGCAGCTTGAAACGCTCTACGCCGCGAAGGACGTGCAGTCCGGGACGGTTACGGCGCTTCCCGAAAACTACGACATCGTCTTCGACGACGTAACGTTTGCCTATCACGACAGGAACGTACTCGAACACGTAAGCTTTACGGCCCGGCAGAATAAGATGACCGCAATCGTCGGCGAATCGGGCAGCGGTAAAAGCACGGCGGCCCGCCTCATCGTGCATTACTGGGACGTAAACGGCGGCAGCATAAAAACAGGCGGCAGGGATATACGCGACTACACATTCGACACGCTTATGAACATGACGAGCTACGTAGCGCAGGACACGTTTCTGTTCCGGGGTACGATAGCGGACAACATCGGAATGGGAAAACAGGGAGCGTCGGACGAAGAAATCCGCGCAGCGGCAAAAGCCGCCGCATGTCACGATTTCATCACGGCGCTGCCGGACGGATACGACACCGACGTCGGTTCTCTCGGCGGAAAATTGTCGGGCGGAGAAAAGCAGCGCATTACGATTGCGCGCGCCATTCTCAAAAACGCACCGATAATAATTCTCGACGAGGCGACGGCCTTCACCGATGCGGAAAACGAAGACCTGATTCAGCTGGCGGTGGAAAATCTGACGAAGGATAAAACTGTGATCGTCATAGCGCACCGGCTCGGAACAGTCTGCAACGCCGATTCCATTATCGTTATGAAGGAAGGGCGGATAAGTGCCGCGGGAACTCACGATGAACTGCTCGCTTCTTCCGCCGAGTATCAGAAATTGTGGCGGATGAGTCAGCTTGCAGGAAACTGGAATCTTGCAGTCAGAGAGGAGACGGCTCATGTTTAAATTAATTTCCCGGATTATGAAATTGTCGGGCGGATACAGGCGCATGCTGAACAGGGCATACGTTCTGTCGTTCTTCGAAAATCTGCTCGCGGACGTTCCTGTATTTCTGATTTTTTACGTGCTTGCGGAAATAATACAGGACGCTTTCACCGCACGGACTATATTCGTCAGTACGATAGTGCTCGTCTGCGGCGTCGTGCTGAGGATGATTCTGCGTTTTCTCGTGGACGTCAATCAGTCCGGCGTCGGATACGAAATATTCGCACGCGAACGGATGAGTCTCGGCGACCGCATAAAGCGTTTTCCCATGGGATTTTTTACGGAAGGAAATATCGGAAACGTAACCGCGGTCATCACGAACGACATAACGTTCGTGGAAGAGTTCGGAATGGATACACTGGGCAAGATAACATCGTCGCTTCTTTCACTTCTGGTGGCGGCGCTGTTCCTGCTGTATTTTGACTGGAGGCTGACCGCGGCGCTGCTTTGCGTTTTCGCTCTGTTCATGCTGATTTTTATGCGCCTTAACAAAATTGCCGCGGAAGAATCCGAAAACCAGCAGGAGGCACAGAAGAATCTTTCCGGCACCGTCATCGAATACATAAAGGGCATGCCTGTCGTAAAGGCGTTCAATCTGGCCGGTAAAAACCACAGAGCAACCTCTGAGGATTTCCGCCGGATGACGGAAACGCAGCTGCGCTATGAGCAGCGGTTCTGCGCACCGATGATTCTTTCCGAATGTACCGCGGGGTTCGGCGTTGCCGTTTTCATTCTGATAAGCGGACTTCTCGGACTCGGCCGCGGCCTGCAGCTGCCTTTTGTTGTCGGTATGACAGTTTTTGCCTTTCAGCTTGTCGCTCCGCTTCTCATCCTGTCGGGAATCACCGCCCAGATCCGCGTGGCGGACGCCGCGCTCGACCGGTACGATGCGCTGCGTGAAAGTACGCTTATAGACGACGGCGGAAAAGACATCGTTCTGCCGCGGTATGATATAGAATTCAGCAGCGTCCGGTTCGGATACGAAAGAAAAGACGTTCTGAAGGACATCAGTTTTACTGTTCCCGAACGCAGCATGACGGCGCTTGTGGGAAAAAGCGGCTGCGGAAAAAGCACCATAGTCAACCTCATAGCCCGCTTCTGGGACGTGCGTTCGGGCAGCATAAAAATCGGCGGAGTAGACGTGAGAGAACTCACTTCCGAAAGCCTGCTCAAAAACATCAGCGTCGTGTTTCAGAACGTGTATTTATTCAACGATACGGTGTTCAACAACGTATCGTTCGGAAAACCGGGCGCGGCGAGAAGCGAGGTTGAAGAAGCGTGTAAAAAAGCGCGCTGCCACGATTTTATTACGGCGCTTGAAAACGGATACGACACAGTCATCGGAGAAGGAGGCTCGACGCTTTCGGGCGGAGAGAAACAGCGCATATCGATAGCGCGCGCCATTCTCAAGGACGCTCCCGTCGTGCTCCTCGACGAAGCGACCGCAAGCATCGATCCCGACAACGAGGCGCACATTCAGCAGGCAATCAGCGAGATGGTGAAAGGAAAAACGCTTATCGTTATAGCGCATAAACTGTCGTCGGTCGTGAATGCAGACCAGATACTCGTCATAGAGGACGGAGCCGTGACTGAACGGGGAACGCACGGTCAGCTTCTCGCTGCGGGCGGTCTGTATACCGCACTCTGGGAACGCGGTTCAAAAAGCAGGGGATGGAAAATAGCGGAAAAGTAAATAAGGAAAGAAGGAGCTGAAGAAATTTCTCGTATTCACGAGATGTGTGTCCGCAGAAGACAGATTATGATGCAGTATTTGAGCCTGTCATACTGTTCCGATTCTCCGATCTGATCGGAGTACAGATGCGATCCGTAATAGTTCAGGCGTTCCATGAGTTCTGCGGACGTGACATTTTGTATCTCAATATCGTAGGAACGGCCGGCAGAATCCGGAACTTTCACGTCCATGATTGTTTCCTTGTCGCGGACTGACTGGCGCAGGTTGAACGGTGAAGTGATTTTTACCGGCTCTACGGGTTCTGTTCCGGCGTCTTCCAGCACGGCGTTGATGAACGACGCGGAAATAATAAAAAATAAAATATTAATTCTGTACCCTGAACCCGAAACTGGCTGCCTGTACTGTGCGGCAGGTGTAGGAGAGGACGCTCTTCCCGTCGATGCAGAGGTCGGAGGAACTGCCTCCGTCGAATTCCATCGCGTCGGTACAGCCCATCGCCCTGAATATGTCGGCGCACTGCTGATACGAAAGTCCCGCGCTTTTACGCGGCTCCTCTCCCTCGACGACGAGCAGATACAGCATGCGTCCGTCCCCTGATATGCCCGCACCGCTCCGCGAGTCGTGCCTGAAGGCCCGGAACTCTTTTTTACTGCCGCCTCGGAGCACGGAGAAGAAACCGCCGAACGCGTATTCCGCCCCCCGTACCGCTTCTTCCGTCTGGTTGTCGGCTATAGAGGCACGGCTGTACGTACCGTTTTCGGTATCCTGTCTGAAAACAAGCGCGCAGTATCGTTCGACGAGAGGAGCGTACTGTCTGCCTCGGACTATATGGATGCCGACAATGTCTTTTTTCCGCGTGAACGGAGATGTGTTCACCGCCACCGTGCAGCCGTATTTTTCTGCAAAGGCCGAAGTGCTCATTACCCGCGGTTTTGTTCCGTCCGTCGTACTGCCGGGGAATGCAACAAGCTCAAGACCGCCGGATGCAAGGTCTATGCGGACCGCATGCCAGCGCACGGGAATCGTTTCGTTTTCGTAGTCGAAGCGGTCGATCCCTCTGCAGACGTTCCGCCAGTCGAACGACTCCGGCACGTACAGCGCCTGCGGAATGTTCTGTTCCGCTTCCGCCGTGCTCTGCACCGTCCGGCTCGCACAGGATACAAATGCGAACGAGCAGAGAAAAAAAGTTGCGAGAGAAAGAAGGGCTGCGACTCTTTTCATAGGGAAAGTATAGTGTGATTTCAGAGAGGCGGCAACCGGCGGGGGATTTTCGGCTTCCGGCTCATAAGAAAGCGCCTGCAGTTTTTAAAACCGCAGGCGCTTTCCCGTTTTAAATGACTGCTTACACTACCGTGACGACGCTGCCGTAGAGCGCGGTTCGTACGAGAGTTTTATTAATTCTGCTGCCCGCTGCACCTGCAGACGTTTTAATAATGAGGCGGTATGTTCCCGCAGTGACGCTTGAAGGCAGAAAAAAGGAAAGTGCCGTCGGTCTGTTCGTCTCTATTGCGCTTTCTTTTATCTGAATCCAGTCGGCGCCGGCGGAATTGTACGTGCCGTCTTCCGTGCACGGTGCAAAGAAGACTCCCGCGGCTGCTTCGTCTCCTGCGATGCGCAGCCTTGTTCCTGAAACGCGTACCGAATACCCCGCGGAAAGCACGTCTCCTTCCTGTTTCGTGTACAGATTCTTGAGTCCCGTGATTACCGGATCGGTATTCTCCTGCTGCAGAGTGCTTATATCGACACCGGAAACCGCATCGCGTGCTTCCTGAGAAGGAGTGAAGTTTACCGAGATAGTCGTCTTCGATTCATCATCTTTCTGCGGATACGCAATGAGGTAGAACGTACCGAGACCGAAAACATCGACCGCATTTCCCGCGCTGAGCTTGGTGATTACCGCTTCTTTGAGCAGCGTCGCACAGTACATGATCATATACGGATTAATACCCGTATCCTTCTTTTGAATTGTTGCGATGAGGCTCTCGATGTCGGCAGTTTTCCGCTGCACGCTGAGGTAGTCCGCCGCAGCCTCGTTGAAGTAGCTCTTGTGACGGGTCAGATTCACTCCCGATTCCGTGTCTTCATACGTAAGATTCATTTTGTTCATAGCCATACTCTCCTGAAATAATTGTTGTCCGGGCATGCGGAACCGGCCGTTCCGACGGAACGGTTCCCTTTTCCGCTTGACAGACAGGCAGTTATGGCTGTACATTTCAATTGTCCGGATTGAACAGTACAGACACAGTCTGTTTTCTGTTTGTCTACAAGAGGCTGCCGTGCTTACCCGATAAGCAGACAGCCTTTTTCGTTTGTCGTCATTTTTCCCCCCCGGCCTTCGCCCTTGATTTTTTATCAGCTTTATTTCTGAGCTTTTTCACATCCCTGCATGCCCTGCCGATTTCGGCCATTTCGTTCTGTATATCCTTCAGCTGCTTCTGCAGAGCGGAATATGCCTGATCGACTTCCTCCGGCGTTGCTGCGGAAAGCGCCTGCACCCGTCCGTGTTTTACCGCCATGAATCCCTTGAGCTTGCCGCACAACTCCTCGACATCAGACGTATCAAGATACGGCAGCATGCACGTAAGATACACCGCCGTATGAATGAACAGCGGATTATTGTGCAGCAGGCTCATGTCGAAGGCAATCGTTTTGTGGGGAGTACGGCTTTCAGCGAGAACAAGTTCCTCCACTTCATTCTCGTCAAGCTTATACACGCCGACAAGTTTCGACGAAAATCCTGCCGGGATCTCCCGCGAACCTGTTTCGATCGAAGCAAGATACGACGGCGAAACTTCAAGATGCTTTGCCATGACGGCGATCGTCTCGTCGCGGTCGATGCGGATTTTTTTGAGGTACTTCCCGTACGGTGTCGATTTTGAATCAAAAGTCATCTTCCGCCTCCCTTCAGCTGCACGCAGCCTGTATTGTGAATATAATACACAAATTGTGTGGTGTCAAGTAAAAAATCACAAATTGTGTAAAAAATATTCAATTTGTGCTGTGCAGTGGGACAGGGCACTTTGTTGCTGCGGCATATATTCCACTGTCAGGGAGGATGACGTTGGAACGTCAGGGAGGGTAACGTTGGAACGTCAGGGAGGGTAACGTTGGAACGTCAGGGTGGGTAACAGTGGAATGCAGCAGATTGCCCGAACAAAAACGGCGAAATGCTGTCCATATCGGCGTTCTCATCAGATTCTGCTTTATCGTCTTGAAAAAAAGTTCAATCTGCCTGCGTTTCCGGTAAATCGACGCTGTCTTCGATGCGCTGCAGATGCGCATGTTCGCGAGCAGCACTACAGCCTTTCCTGTAAATTCAGGTCTTTTTATCAGTGATAGCGGCTGTCCGAATAATGTGTTATACTTGTTTATGCCTGTAATTCCTTATGGGAAACTCTGGTGATACCGTTTTGTGTGGTAACTTAACTGTATCACGGATTACAGGCGTTAAATAGTACCTGTTTTATTCTGGACAGCAGTGTAAATATATTATTCTTAAAGGATTGAAAAATATATGACATTTAACGAAGTGTTAGCAAATTTCAGACAGACATCATTTACGGAACGGAATAAAGGCACGCGTTTTGAGCGTCTGATTGCGGCATGGTTCAGAACAGATCCCCGGTTTAGCGAAAAACTTGAAAACGTCTGGATGTGGGAGGACTTTCCAGGCAGGAAGGACTTCGGCGGGAAAGATATCGGTATTGATCTTGTTGCAAAGACTGATATGGGCGACTACTGGGCAGTCCAGTGCAAGTGTTATGATGAAGATGCGTATATTGATAAGAGCCAGATAGATTCTTTTATTGCTGCTTCCGGTAAAACGTTTCTGAATGAAATTACCGGCGCTTCTACGAAATTTGCGGCACGGTACTGGGTTTCTACTTCGAATAACTGGAGTACCACTGCCGACGAGGAGATACAGAATCAGGATATTCCGTTCAAGCGGATTACGTTATCCGATTTGCAGGATTCTCCGGCTGACTGGCAGAAACTGTCTGACGGACTTGAAGGGAAGTCCGCGCTTGTAGAAGGAAAGAAACCGTTTGAGCATCAGCTTACGGCAGTTTCAAGGGCAGGTGACTATTTTGCAAACCATGACCGCGGCAAGATGATAATGGCGTGCGGGACGGGTAAGACCTATACGGCCGAACTTATTGCAGAGCGGCTGCTAAATGGAAAAGGTCTTGTGCTGTTCATGGTTCCGTCTATTGCGCTTTTGGGGCAGACGCTGAACGCATGGTGTGCAGATGCAAAGAAACCGATAAAAGCGGTGTGCATCTGCTCCGATTCAAAGGCGAGCCGCAAGATTAACAAGGATGCCGATTTTACGCTTGACTCGACGGTTGATCTGGCGCTTCCCGCAAGTACGGATGCTGATTCTGTTAAAAAGCAGCTTCTTGCCTATCGTGATTACGACGGACTTGTCGTTGTATTTTCAACGTACCAGTCTGTAGATGCCGTAGGGGACGCGCAGAAGGCTATCCTGAAAGAAACGGACAATGAATACGGCGTGTTCGGTTTAATTATCTGCGACGAAGCTCACCGGACGACCGGTGTAAAAATTTCTACCGATGACGAAAGCAGTTTTATTAAAATCCATAAAGATGAAAACGTGCGGGGCAGAAAGCGTCTGTATATGACGGCGACACCGCGTCTGTATGCCGACAGTGCAAAGATAAAAGCGAAGACTAACGAAAAGATAGATTACCTGTGTTCAATGGACGATGAATCCATGTACGGGGAAGAGTTCTACCGTGTCAGTTTCAGCTATGCCGTTGAACATGAACTGCTCACCGATTATAAAGTACTCGTTCTGACGGTCAGCGAGAAAGACCTGCCAGCATCTGTCATTCAGGACATAAAAGACGGTTCAACAACTGAAGTCACGACAAACTATGATGATGCAAGCCGCCTGGTGGGTGTTGTAAACGGTCTTTCAAAGCTTTTGAAAGATGATGAAGGCAAAACGTGGGATGCGGACCCGTGCCTTATGAAACGGGCCGTTGCGTTCTGTCCGAAAATCGGACGTGAGGATGTTGCAGGCAGTTCAAAAAATATTGCAGCGGTATTACCGGTCATCTCAAAGCACGTCATCGATGAAGCGGCGCCGGAACAGAGAGAACATATTGTCAGCGTAGAAGCAAGACATATTGACGGTACGATGGACAGCCAGAAGCGCAGCGAAATAGTGAACTGGCTCAGTGAAGACAGCGACAATCCCAAGGAATGCCGGGTTGTCACGAACGTCCGCTGCCTTTCAGAAGGTGTCGACGTACCGAGCCTTGACGCCGTCATGTTTCTTTCCGCACGCAACAGCCAGGTTGACGTGGTTCAGTCTGTAGGCCGGGTCATGCGCAACTTTCGTAAAGGCCAGCCGGGAGAAAAGAAATACGGCTATATCATTATTCCGATCGTCGTTCCGACCGGCGTCAAAGCTGAAGAAGCGCTTGATAAGAATGATTACTTCGATGTCGTCTGGTCGATTCTGAACGCACTGCGCTCTCATGATGACCGCTTTGAGGCAAAAGTTCAGGCCATCAATCTGAACAAAAAGAAGACTGATACGGGTATCCTTTTCAGCCGCGGCGGATTCAGAACTGATGATAAAGGCAGCGGCGAAGATACTGAAAATCATACACCGACGGATACAGAGATTGCGCAGCAGCTCATACTCGACTTTGACGGTATGAAGCAGGGCATTTATGCCAAACTCGTGGAAAAATGCGGTGACCGTCTGTACTGGGAAAACTGGTCGAAAGAAATCGGCAAAATTGCGTATAAGTTTATCGAGCGTATTTCCGGTTTAATACAGCAGGGAAAGCATAAAGAAGCGTTCGAGAATTATCTGAAGGATTTACAAAAGAATATAAATCCGAGTGTCGATGAAGGGCAGGCAATCGAGATGCTTGCACAGCACATGATTACGCGCCCGATATTCGATGCCCTTTTTGAAAAATACGAGTTTGTAAAGAACAATCCGGTAAGCCGTTCAATGCAGGGAATGATTGATCTGCTGCAGGGAGAGGCATTCGACAAGGACACCGACATCCTTGAAAAGTTCTACGAGTCGGTGCGGACGACAGTCGGTAAAATAGATAACCTTGAAGGGAAACAGGTCATCATCAAGAACCTGTACGAAAAATTCTTTAAGGGCGCGTTCCCGAAGACGGTTGAAAAGCTGGGAATCGTCTATACGCCGGTTGAATGTGTCGATTTTATAATCCGCAGCGTCGATGACATTTTAAAGGCCGAATTTAATACAAGCCTTACCGAAAAGAACGTGCATATCCTTGATCCGTTTACCGGAACAGGAACGTTCATTACGCGCCTTCTGCAGTCGGGGCTGATAAAACCTGAAGACATGGAGCGCAAGTACCGTGAAGAAATCCACTGCAACGAGATAGTTCTTCTTGCGTACTATATTGCGGATGTAAATATTGAGAGCGTATTTTACGAGTTGCGGCAGAACACAGTTCATAACGGGCCTTCTAACGAAAAGCCGCAGTCCGATACGCAGCATACAGCATACATACCTTTCGACGGCATCTGTCTGACCGATACATTCGAACTGGCGGAAAGTCACAGCGAACTGTTCAGCGAAGTGTTTCAGGAAAACAGTGAGCGCGTAAACAGACAGCAGAAAGCTCCGGTACGTGTTATCATCGGAAACCCGCCGTATTCTGCAAAACAAGGTTCTGCAAACGATAATACACAGAATCTATCATATGAAAAACTTGATTCTAGAATTGCAGAAACGTATGCAGCCGGTACTGATGCCACAAACAAAAACTCTCTGTACGATACGTATATAAAGGCTTTCCGTTGGGCAAGTGACAGGATTCCAGAAAATGAAGGCGGTGTCATCGGTTTTATAAGTAACGGTGCATGGCTTGACGGTAATTCGCAGGATGGTATGAGGAAGTGCCTTGAAGAAGAATTTTCAAGCATCTATGTATTTAATCTTCGCGGTAATCAGCGTACAAGCGGGGAACTTTCCAGAAAAGAAGGAGGCAAGATATTCGGTTCCGGAAGTCGTACGCCGATTTCAATTACGCTGCTTGTAAAGAATCCCTTAAAGAAAACCGGAAAGGCTACCATCTATTATCATGATATCGGTGATTACCTTAACCGTGAAAAGAAGCTGGGCATCATCAAGAATTTTGAATCTGTTGCAAATAAGAAAATGCAATGGAATATCATTACTCCGACTGAAAAAAGTGACTGGATTAATCAGAGAGATTATGTATTTGATAACCTGATATTGATTGGTGACAAGGATAATAAAGAGAATACGAAAACTTGGTTTACTCGAAATTATGCGAGAGGAATAGGAACCTCAAGAGATCCTTGGGCATATAATTTTTCTAAGAGAACTTGTTTGTTTTCAATGAAAAAATCAAATGATTTTTTTAACCAACAGCGGATAACTTTTCAAAAAGCAAAAGAAAAAAACACAAATCTAGTTGTTGAAGATTTTATAGATACTGATAATAGAAAAATCAGTTGGAGCAGAGCATATAGAAATGATATTCAAAAAAATAGAGAACATGTTTTTGATGAAAAATACATAAATATAGGTATGTATAGACCATTTTGTAAACAAATACTTTATTTTGATAAAAATGTTCTTAATGATGTTGGTCCAATAAATGATATGTTTCCTACTTTGGAAACAAAAAATATTGTAATTTGTGTAAGTGGAATGGGAGGAACGAAAGAAAAATCTGTATTTATCACAAAAGAAATACCCGATTTGAATATATTAGACTCAGGAACACAATGTTTCCCGCTCTACTACTATGAGGAAAATAAAGATACGACAAAGTCTTTATTTGATGAAGAAACAAACAACAAGTACATCCGCCGTGACGGCATTACCGACTGGATTCTCAAAGAAGTACGCAGCCGTTTTCCGGGCAGCGGCAGGGCTTTGACGAAAGAACATATCTTCTATTATGTATACGGCATTCTCCATTCAAAACAGTACCGCGAACGTTTTGCAAACGATCTGAAAAAATCACTGCCGCGTATTCCTGTTGTCGATGATGTAAATACCTTCATGGACTTTTACAATGCAGGGAAAAAACTTGCAGACCTTCACCTGAACTACGAAGAAGTTCCGGCATATGAGGGCGTTACTGTTGAAGCACTCACGTCTGTTTCATATCAGATAAAATCAGAAAAACCGGTACTGAATTACGGAGAGCTTATCGCAGCAGACGCGGGTTTTACAAAGCAAAACCCGGTAAGCACGTCGGAAGATGTGCGACAGTATTACGAAGTAGATAAGATGCGCTTCCCTTCAAAAGGTAAAAAAGACACTATTATCTACAACCACTACATCACCATAAAAAATATTCCTGAAAAGGCGTACGACTATGTTGTAAACGGCAAGAGTGCAATCGAATGGATTATGGAACGCTATGCTGTCACCGTCGATAAAGACAGTCAAATAAAGAATGACCCGAACGACTGGAGTAAAGAACACAATAAGCCGCGGTATATATTGGATTTGCTGCTGAGTGTAATTAACGTGAGTGTGCAGACGGTGGATATTGTGAATGCGCTGCCGGTGGTGAAGGTGGAATAAGAGGGGGAGAAAATTTATGGAAGGAAAAATAATAGAATCTGCACTTGAGCAAATGAAAAATTTTGTAATTGATTTCAAAGATGAAAATAAATTGAGTGACTTTTTATCACTTATCAAACAAATAAGTAAAGACGAATGTTTTGCGGAAGATAAAAAGAATGTTTTATGTGAATATAATACAGAAGAAGATAGAGTAATTTTTGTATATAGGAAAATAATTTATTGGCTATTAAAAATGTCTCCTGAATGGAAAGATGAAATACAAAAGGAAGAATGTTCTGATGTAGATAACGAGTCAATAACAATTCGGGGACAAATGGAAGAGTATATTTATAGAGGTGTTGCATTTCAATATGAAAAGGGTATGACTTTGTATTATAAAAATTTTTTATCAAAAGATTTACAGAAAAAATTTGAGCAAATGCTAGATTTTATAGGAAACGAATTATGTTCATATAATATGAATTTAGTTTATACAAAAAAAATATTAGACTATTTAGAAGAATTTAAAATAAAAGGTATCTATCCAGCACAGAATATTTTTCTTTATCAATATTTGAATACAAGTACTGCAGAGATGATATTAATTTTAACGAAATTATTTGCGAAAGAAAGTTATAAACGAAGAAATAATATTGGTTTTGGTTATATAAAAGAATTCTTGTTGCGTAATACTCAAAACCAAGAAGTAAATTCTATTATTAGAGATAATATTGCAAATTTACTTATAGAAGGTGAAAATTTAACTTCTGACCTAAATAAGAAGAGAGATTCCTATATTGCACATTATGATAATTTAAATAAAATGAAAAAATCATTGTTAATACCTGTAACTTATGAAAAATTAGAAAATCTTTTTAATTTAGAGACTCAAATTTTAGAAAAAATATCCTTTTCTTATTTTGAGCGAAAAAATCTAGCATATAGAAAACTTATACAAGCACAAGGATTTCAAAAGGCTGTTTGTGGTTCTTTTTTTGTCTCTAACGACAAGTGTGATTTAGATTTATATCTGGATCTATTACGAAGTATTTTTAAAGGTGTGAATAAGGATGTAATGTCCTGAAATGCTAAAAAGGGGGGAATAAAATGGGATCGAATGCTGCAGGTCAGCTTTTTGGTTATACATTACAATATCCTCGTGCTCTTCTACGGTTACTAGAATCAGATGAAAATGCATATGTAACTATTGAGGAATTTGGTGATGTAGGAGTTATAAATTCCGATGGTTCAAAGATATCTGAAGAAGACAAATCAACTGTGATTTCGAAAAATCCAGTTTATGACACTTCTACAAATCTTTGGAAAAGTTTTTTTAATTGGATAAATGCAATAAAAGAAGGGTCTCTGGTTATAAATAGAGATAGATTTATCTTATATTCAAATTTCACGCCAGAAGAAAATTGTTTGGTATATAAATTTAGAAATACAAATGAACTAAATATTGAAGATCGAATAAAAACTGCAAGGAAAAGCATAAATGATATATTAAAGAATCCGAATCATACTTCATATAAATATGTGAATACTTTGTTTAATAATGATATTGAACTGTTTAAAAAATTATTGATGCATTTTGAGTTTGTGTCAGATAAAAAATCTGATAATGTTTACAATGATATTGAAAAAATTGTAAAAAATATGTTGTGCTTACCAAATTCAAAAAATATAGGTTGGTTATTGGACTCCCTTACTGGATGGCTTCAGAAAGAAATAATGCAAAAGATAGCCGCTGGTACTCAAATTATTGTCAGTAGACAAGATTTAAATAAATATATGGGACCTTTGATAAAAAAATTATTGGATAATGAATTAATTGACTATGCAAATTCTAAAATGCCTAAAAGAGAAGATGCTGAGAAAAGAATAGCCTCTCGTCCTGTATATATACGACAAATGGAATATATAGATGCAGAAACAAAAGATATGGTTCAGGCTGTATTAGATTATTTCAGAGCTAGTGAAAATAGATCTGAATGGATTGAAAATCAACTTATTTCTGAAAAAGACATGAAAGAGTTTGAAGAAAATTTATTTTCATTATATGAGAATGAAAGAAAAAGAATTGAGTTGACTCAAAAAGAATTAACAGCGGAAGAAAAAGGTCTTTTGTTATTGATTAATTGTGAAGATAAGCAAATAAGTATTATCAATCATGACCCTCCTCCTAGAACAGTAGCAGGGTCATATCATGTTTTAGCTGATGAACAGAGACTGGGATGGCATCCTGATTGGAAAACTAAATTAGAAAAGGAGGTAGAGCATGAGTAGACTTGTAGAGGAAGTAAAAGAGTGGAATACACCTTTAGTTGGCGCATATTTACTCTGGCAATTTAATAAAAGTTATGTTGAGAATCATCCTGTAGGAGATACACCTATTGTTATAGAAGATTTTGTTGCTTATACATTGTTAATAAATAATTGCTATAATGAAAATATAAATGGGCATCGAGAAAATATTGCATCTTATATTCGTAGTTTTACAGAAAATAATAAAAGTGATTTATTAGCATGTTTGTCAGATAGAATTAGAGAACAAATGTGCATAGCAATGGAGTCTATTGATATAGCTGTTAGCGTAGGTTTGCTAGCTTGGGATATAGATTCTGCGAAACTTTTTCCGATTTTAGAGTTTTCGCCAAAAAGAGGAAGTGGGGGAAAGGGCATTTCTGTCCTTTCGTTAAAGAGAAAAGCAAATATCTTAGGGAAATGGTTTTCTAATAGTGATATGAACACAGCATTAACTTCATTGGGGGTTATTTTATGAAATTTCAAATTGAAAATATTATTATTTGGCCTAAAAAAACTTATTTTAAACCAAGAGTATTAAATTTTGAATTAGGGAAAGTTAATATTATTACAGGAGCATCTAGAACAGGAAAGACAGCAATTATACCTATTGTAGATTATTGTTTAGCATCAGATAAATGTTTAATTCCAATAGAAATTATTAGAGATAATGCATCTTGGTATGGAATTGTTGCAGTTTTAGAAGATGATAAAGTATTAATTGCAAGAAAGGCCCCTGACGGGAATATAAGTTCTGATGAATTTTATTTTTTACGAGAGAAGGATATTGTTATTCCTGATATTATTTCAGCCGGTAATGAAACAAAAAATGGTATAAAAATACAATTAAATAATATTGCACAATTACCATATATAAATCGTGATAATGATGAAAGTGGATATGATAATAGACTAAGTTTTAGAGATTTATCTCATTTGGTTTTCCAAAGTCAAGACATTGTTGCAAATCAAGCAATACTTTTTTATAAAACTCATTTAACAGAAAACCGTGAAAAATTGATTAGATGGTTCCCTTTTATATTAGGTGCAGAAGATATTACAATAATGGATGCACGTAGAAAATTAAAGGATGTTTTAACATTAATAAAACAAAAAGAGAGGGAGTTTAATAGTGCTAAAAATGTTTCTAAAACATGGTTAAATACATTATTGGCAGAATTGCAAAGGTCTTCTTCTTTTGGTTTGCATAATGAATTAATTGATTTTGATTATACACAGGATCAATTATTAAGTGTTGCAAAAGGTATATTAAATGATAATCCAAATAATTTAAATATGTCTAGAAAAACTATAACTGTTATAGAAACAGAAATAGATAATATTGAGTTAGAGGAGGAAAAAAATTCCGGAGAGATAGCAGAAGTAGAAAAGCGATTAAAAAATATTACAGATGTTGAAAAGACACTAAAGACTTTTAATGATGGTACTAAAAGAAAGATAAATCGGTTAGGAATATCTGAATGGTTTATGATGAATAAAAGAAGTGCAAATCAGTGCCCCTTTTGTGGTAGTACGGAACATCCTAATGCAAACAAAGAAATTGAGAAAATATGTAAGGTTTTGAAAAGCTATGAAAATACACTAGATTCTTCTATAGAGCTACCTGCATCATTGTCTAGAGAAAAACAAGAACTGGAAAAACGGCTTGAATCCCTACTAGAAGAAAAAAAATTATTACGAGACAGATATGACCAATTGAATGCAAAAAATGAAGAAACGAAACTATATTCCCAACAAAGGAAAGATATGTTTAAGTTTTTAGGGCAGCTTGAGTATACCGTAAAAATGATTGATAATTTATCCGACACAGGAAGCTTATCAAAAGAGCTTGATTTATTGTATGCTGACAAAGTTAAATATGAAAGTATAGTTAATGATACAAAAATCATATCAGCAACTGAAGTAAAATTAAAAGAAATATCTCAACTTATGCTTTCCAGATTAAAAACTCTTGATGTTGATCCTAAGTATCAAAGAATACCTCCTAGGTTTTCTATTAAAGAATTATCTATTGAGGTAGATGATGATCAAGGTTATTGTCATTTGCTAAGTGAAATAGGAAGTGCTTCAAACTGGGTTGCGTTTCATTTAGCTCTTACTTGTGCATTACAAGAATTCTTTATAAATCAAAGGCAGCAGATTTCTTACGTTCCTTCTTTTATTATTTATGATCAACCAAGTCAAGTATATTTTCCTCGAATTATAAAGGATAAGAATGAAGAGCCGAGATTTGATTCAGAAGATGTTGGTGCTGTTAGAAAAATATTTAATACTCTTGCAACTTCAATAATTACAACAAAAGGTAAATGGCAGGCAATTGTACTTGATCATGCTGATTTGAGTATATATCACGATATTGAAGGAATATATGAAGTTGACGAATGGCGAAATGGAAAAAAGCTAATTCCAGAAGAATGGTATTTATAGATACCTTATTACTATTTATATGATATTTTATCATGAAAGACAAGAAAAAGTAATTTTTGTATATGAATAGAAAGCAAAAGCATCATAAGCCAAAAAAAATAAACTCTATAATCAAGCAGATTGAAGCTTTAAGAACCGGCGGTCAAATTGCACTGGCAGGTTTTAACTATCAATTGATCTATTCCTGTTATTTGACTTTGACGTATTTAAATGGAACAAATTCTCTGAAATTGGAAGGTATTGAAGATATAGATGTTTTAGGAGTTGAAAACAAACATATTCAAGTAAAGCAGTCCGAACATAAAAAAGATGCCAGTTTTATGAATGATGTCTTAAAAAACTTTCTGGAAGTTTATTTGGTCGATAAACAAAGAAAGTTTGAACTGGTATATGATTTTGAGGTTGCAAAAGGATGTTTTCAAAGACTGATCGCCAGATCAATAACAGCTGAAGATGAAAAATACTGGTACACAGTAATAGAAAAGATACAGATGAATAATCCAGAGTGGAATTGGCAGAATTTCGATTTTAATGATTTTATTGGAAAGTTATCATTCAAGAATGTTAAAAAGGTCTGGCTGATTGGTGAGCTGGATACAAAGATCATAAAACGATGTGAGATTACTTCGACCAATGAAAGATTGTTCATAAATGGACTTATGTCTTTTTGTGCAGAGAAGATGAAGAACCGGGAACGTGTTTCAGTACATGATATAAATGATCTTATTCAGGAAATAAAAGATGACATTAGTAAAGGCGATAAAAATCCTGCTGTACATTGGGTAAAAAAAATTGATTTTGATAAAGTAACCCCAAATCAGAATGACAGAAGCTATTTTGAAGGAAAGAAGGCAACACCGGCAGATATTGTAAGTAATTTTCCGGTTAGGAGATTGAGTGCTGAAAAACAGATAGAAGATTCAATAAACGAAAACAGTATTACAATTATTAAATCATCGAGCGGACAGGGAAAGACAACGCTTGCATGGCAGGTTACATATAACCTGCGGACAGAATATTCAATTTATCAGGTTGTATGGTGTAAAGAAACAAAAGAAGTTGACAATATAATTGAATATATAAAGACAAGAATTCGGATGGGAGAAAAAATAATTCTTGTTTTAGATAACCTTGCTTTGCAATTGAAAGAGTGGAACTTTTTAGCCCAGCGCTTGAATGAAGAAATTCCGCTGATTTCACAATACAAAATAGTGGTTACGACAAGAGAAGATGACTGGTATTCATATAGCGGTGATTTGAGCGTCATACGGTCCTTGAAAGTCGTTAACATATCACTTGATGAAAAAGGTGCCGAAGAAATCCATAACACTTTACAGAAGCATAATCTATTAGCAGCGAATATCACTGACTGGCAGAGTTCATGGGAAAAGATTGAAGGTAAAAGGCTCTTAATTGAATATATTTATTTATTGACTCATGGCGAGATGCTGGCGGAAAGAATAGATTTCCAGATGAAAAGGATCAGTACCGGCGTTCATGGAAAGTCAGTACTGAAGATTTTACGGCTTGTATGCTTTGCTGATATCTGCAATATAAAAATCGATGCAAAGAAACTGGCTGCAGTATTTGATTCACCTGAAGACGGAGATTTTAATGAATTGTTAAAAACCGTTAGCAAGGAATTTCTTATAAAAATTGATCAAGCTTCAAAGTATATTGAAGGCCTACATCCTGTACGGTCTCAGCACATAGTAGACCGGCTGCATGAATTTTCTGATGTAAATGATACTGTCATAGTACTTACGGATATTGTTGATGAGCAGTATATTCCCATTCTATTTTCCTGTTTTCCAGAGAATGTCACCTCTGATAAAGAGAAATTCTATAAACAGATTGTTCAAAGAATATGGAATAAAGGCTCTTTGCGGATTTGTTTTTTAGCATTGCGGGGTGTCTTTTCAGGAACAGTAAATGCTTATTACTATGAGAACAAAGCTATGTTTGACGACGCTGATGAGCATTATGGATTGCCGCTTATTGAAGCTGACATTAATCCGTTTATTCCTGAAATAAGTATCATATCGAAAATGAAAGATACAAATCCCGGAAACAGTAATATTGCATATCTGGAACAATTGGAATCGAACATAACAAAAATAGATGTTTCCAAAACCGACCTGTATTACTTTGCAAAAGAGTTGTTTGCGTTACTTATAACTACAGAAGAAATAAGAGATTTGTCGTCTTTTGTAGAAATAGCGGTGTGGTTGGCAAAAATTGATAAGACATTTCTTCTGGCAGATAAGTTTAATTTTGACAAAATATGGAACGACAAAGATACATATACAATTGATGTTTTAAGTGACGTATTTTTCTATATCTATACGTATGACGAAGGTACGTATTTACAATTCAGGAATATACATAACGCAGAAATCTTATCCTATATAAAAGACAAAACACATTCTGTAAAGATTGTCCCAAAAGAAAAGGATATTGCAATTGAGTATATCCTGTCTTTTGCGGATTCAAAAACATATAAATCAGAAAGTGTGAAGAGAATTAATTGTATTTGTAAATTATTACCTGTTTTTGACACGTATTCAACAAAAGCCCTGCGTCCAAGTATCGAAGTAATAAAACAGTACCAAGCATATGATCCAAGTATAAAAAATATGCCGAAGGCAACTGTACAGCTTTCATTTGGTCAGGATTTTGCACAGTTGTGGTCAAAAACTATGATGTCGCATTATGAATGCGACAGTGTGTATTCCTGGCTGTCAGGATGGATAAATGTCCGCAGGGAAATAATTATATTTTGTGAACAATGCAATAAATATCTATGCAGAGTATTAGGAAAGAAAGGTGCCTCAAGAGATGCAATAGACGAGTTAATTGAAACAGGCGGAAGTGTTAGTCACTTTTTGTCATGTAAAAGATTTTTTCCGGGAGAGTCACGCCCGTTTCAGAAGGAACCGATTGATTTAGATGGATTTTCAGATGCAATACAAGCATATTTTACGGGCATTAAGAATTTTATCAATCAATATATAGATTTTTTTACTAAAACAAAAAATCAAAGACTTGCCAGAATAAACGTATTGAATGCATATAATGGAATGAAAGCAATGCAGGATTGGTTTACGGTATTCTCTGTTAAGAATGGCCTGTTTGTAACGGAAAGTGAAACGATAGGGAAGCAGGAAAATAGTGTAGTCAAGCAGTTATTGATGGATTGTGATTATTATCTGGAAAATTTACCGTCATCCAATTTTCAACCATATCAGATAAAAATCTGGTATGAGAACAGAGAAAACAAAATGATTGAAGATATCAGATCTTCACTGTCAGATCTTTCATCACAGTTTTCTGTCGTTCTTTTGAATCAATGTTATTATAATGGAATAGTACGATCCTATTGCATCATCGTAAAAGATGATATTTCCACTGATCAGAAACAACTTAGTTTATTATTATGTTATTGTATTCCTGTTATGAAATTTGATATTCAGTATTTGATTATTGGATTTGCAAATAACAGTAATGAAGTAACGGCGATATTGAAAATACCGACAAGTTTATTTCAGGCAATGAATACACAACAAATGGAAGAAGTAAAAACGTCTCTCCCAATTCCTATGGATCCAGATTCGATTGATAAACAGTTTTGGGATTGCTTTGAAAATGCCTATACTCCCATAAAGAAAAAAACAAGTGAATTGTATGGGATAGATTCCATTTTTATAAAATTATGGGAGTATTCAAAATATACGGAAATCCTAACTGATACTGGGGATAAAGATTATTTGGAACGGCAGCAGCAACAATTAAAAGATGATATTACTATGCTTTGTAAAAAGTATGATAAGTCTGTCACATCTGAACAGCGTAATTCCATACAAAAGATGTGCAGGATTACATTTGCTGGGGAAATATTTGGCGATAAGGAAATAAATGAAGCCTTCGAGGAATTCGTTGGATATGCTAATCAAGTATCAAAGGTTTCAGAAACGAGTGATGAATACAGTGTGCAGGAGGGTACCCGCTAATGGCAGAGAGCCATAAGTCTAGCCTAATAACAGAGATAGAGGAGTCCGAATGACCTTAGGCACAGAAACAGAAACGCTGGAATTCAAAAAATCAACCGGCGAACTGAAAGAAGCAGTCATCTCAATCGTTGCAATTCTGAACAAGCATCAGAAAGGCGAACTGTATTTCGGCGTATTGAACGACGGTACTCCTAAAGGACAGACTGTTTCCGATAAAACGCTCCGCGATATAAGTCAGGCGGTGAACAGCCGTATAGAACCGAAAATATTTCCTTCCATAGAAAAAGTCGTTATTGACGGCTGTGACTGTATCCGTGTTTCGTTTGAAGGGTATGATACTCCCTATTTTGTCTCCGGTGTGGCAAAAATCAGGGTGGCCGATGAAGACCTTACGTTGTCGCCGCAGCAGCTTGCAGAGTATATGCGTCGGAGAAACGAATCTCAGAACAGCTGGGAATCGCATATATCCGGCTTTTCCGTCGATCAGGCCGATGAATCTACCGTAAAGGATTATATAAAACGCGGGAAGGAAGCCGGGCGGATTACTTTTGAGTATACGGATAAGAAAACAGTCCTAAACAAGCTGCTCCTTACAAAGGATGCCATGCTGCTCAATGCCGGTATGGTACTTTTCTGTACAAACCGTTTCTGCGAGCTGCAGATGGCAATTTTTGCCGGAACGGAGCGCCTTACTTTTAATGATATAAACCGGTCGTACGGCACGGTATTCGAACTTTCTCACAAAGCCGAACGATATATTATCGACAATATGCACTGGGGAGTCATCTTCGACGGTTCTCTTGAACGCAAGGAAATACCGGAAGTTCCGGTAGAAGCAATTCGTGAGGCACTCATTAATTCGTTCTGCCATAAAGACTACAATGCATGTGAAGCAAATGAAGTTGCCATATTCAAGGACCGCATAGAAATATATAATCCCGGGACGTTTCCGAAAGACAGAAAACCGGAAGATTATATCGAACGTGAAGAACGGCCTGTCCGCAGGAATCCTCTTATTGCGAATATCCTGTATTATTCCAAAGATATAGAAAGTTTCGGTACGGGACTGCGGCGTATTTATGATGCCTGTAAAGCGAACGGCACGAAGGTTGAATTCAGAACAGAGAAGGCGGGATTTACCGTAGTCTTTTACCGGCGTGATCTGCATGAGACAAAGGCTGAACAGAAAATGTCTGCCATTGGTTCTGAAAATGATTCGGATACTAGGGCAGAAACTGGGGGAGAAACTAGGGTAGAAACCAGGGATAAAATATTGGAACTTTTACGGAAAAATCCTGAAATAACGGCAGAAATGATGTCCGGTATTCTGGGGCTTTCCCTGAAAGGTATAGAATGGCAGTTAAAAACGATGAAAGAAAAAGGGTTGATCCGCCGTGTAGGCCCGAATAAAGGTGGGTATTGGGAGATTATAAAATGAGCGGTCGTAAAGCACCCGATAATCAGATAGTTTTATATACGACGCCGGACGGGCGGATAAATATAGAAGCTCTTTTTGATCACGAAAACCTCTGGCTTACACAGAAACGTATGGCTGAACTATTTGAGTGTTCGACGGATAATATCTCTCTGCATGTCAGAAATATCTATAAAGAACGCGAACTGGATGAAAAAGCAACTACCGAGGATTCCTCGGTAGTTCAAACAGAGGGAAAGCGGCAGGTTACGCGCCCGGTAACGCTGTATTCCCTTGAGATGATTATTGCCGTAGGGTATCGGGTCAATTCGGAAAAAGGTACGCTGTTCCGGCAGTGGGCAACGACGGTACTGCATAATTACATACAGAAAGAATATGCGCTCGACAACGACAGGTTCAAGTACGGATCGAAGTTCAGTACCCGCTATTTTGACGAACTGCTTGAAGAAATACGCGATATCCGTTCGAGCGAACGGCTTTCATACCAGAAAATCACCGATATTTATGCGACGTCGGTTGACTATTCTCCGACGTCGGAAGAAACACAGACGTTCTTCAAAACAGTACAGAACAAGCTGCATTTTGCCATAACAGGAGAAACTTCCGCAGAACTTGTCGCTCACCGGGCGGACAGTACGAAACCGCACATGGGACTTACCTCATGGCGCCGTGGCCCCGGCGGAAAGATTATGTCGTCCGACATAACCGTTGCCAAAGATTATCTTTCAAAAGACGAGCTTGACCGTTTGAACCGTATCATACCCATGTATATCGATTATGCGGAATTTCAGGCGACAAAGAATATTCCCATGTACATGAAAGACTGGCGGCAGAAACTTGATGCTTTCCTCCAGTTCAACGAATTCGATATTCTGAACGACAACGGAAAAGTAAGTCACGCAGTCGCTGCTGCACTCGCAGAAAAGGAATATGATAAATTCAAGCCAGTATAGGACAGAGAATATGTAAGCGACTTCGATAAACTGATTGCTGAAAGCAGGAAAGAAAATGGTTCGGAAAAATAAATTTTCCCGGAATTATCAGAATAATTAAGGAGCATATACAATGACAACAGACGACATCGTATCGTTAATCCGTACAGGCGAAGGGCAGACAATCGAATTCAAGAAATCCTATGAATCTGTCACAAAAGACGTGTACGAGACAGTCTGCTCGTTTTCAAACAGTGACGGCGGACATATTTTTCTCGGTGTGCTCGATGACGGAACGATAAACGGAATCAGAGAAGACCGCGTCGAAGCTGAAAAAAAAGATTTTGTAACGACCGTAAACAATGCCATGAAACTGCATCCGCCGCTGTACCTGTGTCCCGAAGCATATAGTATCGAGGGGAAGACGATTCTATATGTGTATGTGCCTAAGGCTGCTTACGTCTGCCGCTGCAGGGGCAGAGTATTCGACCGGAATAACGATTCCGACATCGATATTACCGATAACGAAGAACTTATGTACCGCCTATATGCACGGAAATCCGGGAATTATTTTGTAAATAAGGTGTATCCGGCATTTGCTGTTTCCGATCTTGATACGGGTGCAATAGAGCATGCCCGGCAGATGACGCGGGTGCGGAGCGATGCGCATCCGTGGCTTTCCATGAATGATGAGCAGCTGCTCCGCAGTGCGGATCTTATTCTTGAAGATACCGCGACTCGGCAGGAAGGACTGACTCTTGCAGCTGTACTGCTTTTCGGAAGACGCAGTACGATTATGTCCGTACTCCCGCAGCATAAAACAGATGCAATTTACCGTATAGAAAACATGGACCGGTATGACGACCGCGACGTGATTGTCGCGAATCTGCTTGAAAGTTATGACCGCCTGATGGAATTCGGCAGAAAACATCTGAATGATCCTTTCGTACTGGAAGGCGTACAATCGGTCAGCGCGCGGGATGCGATACTGCGTGAAATCATTTCCAATATGCTCGAGCACCGTGATTTTTCAAGCGGTTTTGTCGCAAAACTGATAATAGAACGTGACCGTATTTACACCGAAAACAGTAATCAGCCGCACGGGTTCGGCAGATTAAAGCTCGATACGCTGCAGCCGTTTTCAAAAAATCCTCCGATTTCCAAAGTATTCCGTGAAATCGGTCTTGCCGATGAACTCGGTTCCGGTATGCGGAATACTTATAAGTATACTAAATTGTATTCCGGCGGTACTCCCGATTTTGAGGAAGGAGATGTGTTCAGAGCAACCATTCCGCTGAACAGTACGGCAACAGAACGTGTCGGTCCGGTGAATGTTCGTAGTACCCCACATGATAACCCACATGATAACCCACATGATAACCCACATGATGAAGCCCGCACGGAACAGATACTGAAGTTTTGTGCTGTTCCCCGGAACCGGACGGAAATACAGGAGTATTTAGACATTAAGGACAGATCATATTTTCAGAAAAAAATATTAAAGCCGCTGCTTGATTCAGGAGACCTCTGTTTGACATTACCCGATAAACCGCAGAGTAAGAATCAGCGGTATGTTGCAAAACTGAATAGGGATTTGAAAAAATGAAACTACAATTCGACCGTACACTTGAATATCAGAAGGATGCAAAGATGCGTTTTACTTCTGGTAACCTGCTGTAAGAGATAGGGGAGTCAGAATGACCTTAGGCACGGAAACAGAAACGCAGGGGGACAGTCGCTGATGGCATTTGAAAAAGATTACAATTCAGAGAAGCTTATTGAACTGCTGCCCAATCTTATATGCGACACGCTCTGTATTATTGCGGACGTGGAGCTTCTGCATGACGGAAAGAAAGATTATATAAGAAAAAAATGCAGGCAGCGTAGAGAAGGAAAATCGCGGGAGAAAGAAGGGACCCGCCCATAAAAAACAGGGGCGTCCCGAAAGTGAATCTTCAGGACGCCCCCGTAATATACCAAGTATATTACTTCAACCCGGCCTTCGCCCGTGCCTTTTCAAGTGCTTCGCAGAAAGCCTTTGATGTGATAGTCGCCCCGCTGACTGCGTCCAGTTTGGAGCTCTGTTTCTCTAAGCCCTCTTTTACCAGCTTTTCCAGCGCGACGTCGCCGATTCCATGTGTTTCAGCCTGTTTCAGAACGGTAATATCAGTCATCTTACCGTTCTTTACGGTAATCTGTAACTGTATCGCGCCTCCCATACCTTTGTCGGAAGTTCCGGTAAAGGTATTTCCGTCTGCAGCAGCCGCATTCGTTTTCTTTGCCGCTGCGGTTTTGGGTGCTGCCGGCGATGTGCTTACGGCGGCATTGTCCGAAATTCCCAGTTTTTTCAGCTCGGCATTCTTTTCAGAGTAGGTCAATGTTCCGCTGGAACCGCCTCTCTGGCTGAAATATGCAGCCTTATCGGTCTTCGTCCGGCTGTTTGTTTCAGCTCCGGCATATTCCGCCTTAAGAGCTGTATCTGCCGTTGCTATGCCGTTGCCGTCCACTGATGCTGCCGCGCGGCCTGCAATGTAACCGCTGGTGATGACACGTCCGAGTCCGTGTACGTGCATACCGCCGCTTGATTCGCCTGCGCAGAACAGAGACGGAATCACCTTTCCGTCGAGATCAAGAACCTGCATGTCTTTATTCGTCCGCAATCCGGCAAGCGTGTCGTGAAGACTCGGCGTCGCCCAGCATGCGTAAAACGGACCATTTTCAATTTTATGGTCGAGTGATTTCTTGCCCCAGTCTTCGTCTTTTCCGTTTGCAACAAACTGATTGTACCGGGTTATAGTATCGGCCAGAACTGACGGATCCATCCTGATATCTTCATAATATTTATTTATGACGGCCTTTGCCAGGTCTTCCAGCGTATCCGCCTTGAATGCATATCCGTTTTTGTAATCGACACTCTTTTCCATATCCCAGTCGTTGCGGTCGGCGGCTGCCTGATCAAAAACGGCCCAGAGCGGACCGCTGTAACATTCCGCATTTCCGTCGCCGTCACGGTCGATGAATACGCTGTTGAAAGCTGTTTTAAAAAATTCATAGCTCGCAGGTAATGCGCGCGTTCCGTTGCAAAGGTCCTCGTTTCCGCAGCGCTGCCCGAGCATATTGACGATAACCAGGCTGGAATAATCGGGCGCAACACCGCGCTTCCGGAACAATTTCCATACTTTGCTGTTTTCGTCAAATCCGCTTCCGTACCCGTACTGGCAGCCCATTCTGGCCACAGGTACTATCGCCGCGCCCATGTCTACCATGTATCCGGACAGGGACCCCATCGAGGCTCCTACCTTCATCGCGGCAAGTTCACCGGAAGCGTCCTGATTGGAGAACGGCATACCTGCAAGTCCGTCGAATTCAGGTCCGAGACGCGGATCGAACATCGTGCGGAAATTCTGATTGCCGATAGATCCGCCTGTAGCAATAATGACTGCTTTTTTTGCCCGTACATTGATAAGCTTTTTTGTGCTGTTTATATTTCCCTTGGTGAAAAATCCTGTCAGCGGTGTGGTTTCTCCCGGCATAATATGAGGTGTGTAGGATGCCTGAACACCGAGAACTTTGCCGGCATTCGGTTCGCGGTAAATAGTATCCATATGATAATTCATAAGGAACCGGGCTCCTTTATCCCTGAGACTTTCCTCAAGGGGACGCGTAACTCCTATCCCGTTGTTTTTCAGTCCGGTAATATCGTTCTTCCATTTCGTTGCATCAACATACGTCATACGGGCCACGCCGTCGGCATCGTATCCGCCGTCGCGGTAATAGCTTCGGACCATAGGTTCGATATTCTGTACAACGACCCCGTTTTCAAGAATAAATTCGTAAGCTTCGTGCATGCTGTTCGCGACAGACCTTGTGTACTCCCGGTCGTTATAACGTGAATCGAAAGAATCCCGGGTATGATCGTAATAATAAAGATCCGAAGAATCCTCGATTCCCCATTCCTGCTGTGAAGATGTACCGCCTCCCGAATGAAGCTGTCCTTCCGATACTGCGGCGTGTCCGCCGCAATCATAATTCGCTTCTATAAGCAGCACGTCGGCTCCATCCAGTTTGGCTTTCAATGCTGCCGGAAGTCCGGCCCCGCCTGCACCGACGACGACAACGTCGGCTTCGTAATCCCATTTGACATTCTGTCCGGAACTGCAGGCTCCGAATAAACATGCGGCCGTTACTGCCGTAAGAAATGCCAGACTCTTTCTCAAAACTGTGGGTTTTGAAGTTTTTATCATTTGCTATTACCCCCTTTTCCCAAGTATATTGTTTCAGGTTCATTTGTCAACACGAAAATCTGCATATGGTTTAAAATAATAACGCTGCTTATTTTCCTTGAAATATTTCCGTCCAAACGGAGCATTTTCCGCCTGTCCGGGGCGGAAAATGTTTCCTGTTTTCTTCACACTGATTGTGAAAAATCAGGAGGCGCTTTCTGCCTCCGGGTACATCATAATCAGGAGTTGTTATGGAAAAGGAAAAACCGAAGAAACTCAGGAAATCGGACGAGTACCGGCGGCTCTTCGTGTACGCCGGAAAATTCAAATATCTGACGTACGCATCCATGCTGCTTTCCGCGGTGAGCGCGGTCTGTGCGCTCATGCCGTTCGTATACATATGGAAAATCATACGTGAAGCGCTTTCGGTCATGCCTGATTTTTCGCGCATGACGTCGGCAGCTCACAACGGCTGGATGGCCGTCGCATGGTCCGGAATATTTGTTATTATTTATTTTGCGGCGCTTATGTGCTCGCATATCGCGGCATTCAGGATTGCGCGGAACATCAGGCAGAAGACTATCCGGCACGTGGTGAGTCTCCCGTCGGGAAATCTTGCCGCACTCGGCAGCGGACGCATCCGTTCGATAATCAACGATTCGAGCGCGGCGACGGAAACGTTTCTAGCGCACCAGACGCCTGATATGGCCGGTGCGTCCGTTACGCCGTTTGCGATTCTCGTGCTGCTGTTTGTGTTCGACTGGCGGTTCGGAATCGCGAGTCTTATTCCGGTTCTGCTTTCGTTTGCGTGCATGGCGCCGATGATCGGAAAGGGGCTGCGCGAGGGGATGACGAATTATCAGAATGCGCTTACCGAGATGAACAACGAAGCGGTCGAATACGTGCGCGGCATCGCGGTTGTTAAGACGTTCGGGCAGACGGCATTTTCGTTCGGACGGCTTAAGGATACTGTCGCCCGTTATTCGAAATGGACGATTGCCTACACGGTTTCTCTGCGGCAGCCGATGCTCTTCTTCACACTTTTTGTTAATAGCGCGTTTGCGACTCTTATCGCCGCGGCATTTCTTGTTGACGGCGGTTTGGCGCAGGGAGTGCCCGCTTCGGCACAGTTCCTGTCGAATTTTCTGTTCTACGTTATTTTCACGCCTGTCATCGCCGTAACGCTTAATAAGATTCTGTATTCGAGCGAGAACACGATGATTGTGGAGGACGCGATGAACCGCGTCGATTCGCTGCTTGCGCTCAAGCCGCTTGCGGAGCCTGCCGTTCCCGGGCATCCTGCTGCATTCGACGTGAGCTTCGACAACGTCGGCTTCACCTACGAGGGGGCCGACGTTCCCGCCGTGGAGCGCGTTTCGCTGACCGTGCCGCAGGGAAAAACGGTTGCGCTCGTCGGACCTTCGGGCGGCGGCAAGACGACGCTCGCTTCGCTTGTGACGCGTTTCTACGACGTGTCGTCGGGCGCAGTCAGAATCGGCGGCGTCGACGTCCGCAGCATTGCGAAGGACGAGCTGATGAAGACGGTGTCGTACGTGTATCAGGACAGCCGGCTGCTCAAGACGAGTATTCTTGAAAACGTACGCATGGGCCGTCCGGGGGCGTCGTGCGAAGAGGTGACGGCCGCGCTTGAAAAGGCGCAGTGCGGCGACATCATTGCGAAACTGCCGCGCGGCATCGACACGGTGTTCGGCAGCAGAGGCGTGTATCTTTCGGGCGGCGAATGCCAGCGCGTTGCGCTTGCCCGGACAATCCTCAACGACACGCCAGTCGTCGTGCTCGACGAAGCGACTGCGTTCGCGGACCCCGAGAACGAATATCTGATGCAGAAAGCGTTCGCCGAACTTTCGAAGGACAAGACTGTCATCATGATTGCGCACCGGCTTTCAACTGTCCGGCATGCCGACTGTATTTACGTACTGTCGCGGGGCAGCGTTGTCGAAGAGGGAAAGCACGGGGAACTGCTTGCACGGCACGGCATGTACGCCGGCCTCTGGGAAGAATACCTCCGGTCGGTCGACTGGAATATTTCCGGACGGACTCAGAAACGGGAGGATGCGTAAATGATTAAAAAACTTATGAAAAAATATGCGCTTTCGAGGAAGGGCGCGTACGATCTTATTAAAAGCGTTGCGGCGTGCGTCGTAAACGACATTGCGATGATGCTGCCCGCCGCGCTGTTTTATTTTCTTATCATGCAGCTGCTGCCCGAATCGGCAGGCGGAACGGCCGGAACAAATCAGTACAGAGGTCCGCTTTTCTGGATATGTGCAATCGTCGTTGTGTTTGCTGTTCTGTACGCGGTGAACCGGATTAAGTACGACTGTCAGTTCCTGAACACGTATAAGGAAAGCGCAGTGCGGCGTATGTCGCTTGCGGAAAAACTGCGTGAACTGCCGCTTTCCTTTTTCGGCAGAAAGGATCTTTCCGATCTGACGACGACTATTATGGGAGACTGCACGCGGCTTGAACAGGCGTTCTCGCACTGGATTCCGACGTTCTTTGCTTCCATTATATCGACGCTCATCATCGCCGTCTGTCTGTTCTTCTTCAACGTAAAACTGGCTGCGGCAAGCCTGTGGGTTGTTCCGGTCGCGCTTCTCATTGTTTTCTTTTCGCGCCGCGTTCAGCACTGGGCCGGAAGAAAAAAGATGGCGGCCGATATTGCGTGCGCGGACGGCATTCAGGAATGTCTCGAGACGGTCAGAGACCTCAAGGCGAACAATGCCGAGTACGAGTATCTTGCGGGGCTCGATGAGAAAATCCGCAGAATCGAAAAGGTGTCTATAAAAAGCGAATACGTGACGGGCATTTTCGTCTCGAGCGCGCAGATGGTACTCAAGTTCGGCATTGCGACGACGGCGCTCTGCGGCAGCATGATGCTTGCGCGCGGAGAAATCACGCTGCTTCCGTTCATCATGTTCCTGATTGTCGTCTCGCGCATTTACGATCCGCTCGGGCTCTCGCTCCAGAATCTCGCGGCAATCATCAATACGCAGCTCAACATAAACCGCATGAACGAGCTGTACGACTGTCCCGTCCAGACCGGAACGACAAGTTTTGATCCGGAAGACAGTACGATCGTGTTCGACCATGTCGGATTCTCGTACAACGGCGAAGAGACTGTTCTCCGGGATGTTTCGTTTGCTGCGAAACAGGGAGAAGTGACGGCGCTCATAGGTCCGTCCGGCGGCGGAAAATCGACCGCAGCAAAACTTGCAGCGCGGTTCTGGGATGTGAACAGCGGGACCATCACGTTCGGAGGCATTCCTGTCGGAACGGTGGAACCGGAGACGCTCCTTTCCCGGTATTCAATCGTCTTTCAGGACGTGACGCTGTTCAATAACACCGTCATGGAAAATATCAGGATCGGAAAGTACGGCGCGTCGGACGAAGAAGTGCTTGCCGCCGCGCGCGAAGCACAGTGCGACGAGTTCGTGCAGCTGCTTCCGCACGGCTATGAAACAGTCATCGGCGAAAACGGTTCGGAACTTTCCGGCGGTGAGCGCCAAAGGCTTTCCATTGCGCGTGCGCTGCTTAAAAACGCACCTGTCATTCTGCTGGACGAGGCGACCGCTTCGCTCGACGCGGAGAACGAGACGAAAGTGCAGCAGGCGCTTTCCCGGCTCGTGAAAGGGCGGACCGTTCTTGTCATTGCGCACCGCATGCGCACCGTGTCCGGCGCCGACCATGTTGTGCTGCTTAAGGACGGCGTGGTCGCCGAAGACGGAACGCCGGAGGAACTGCTCGCACGCGGCGGCATATACGCGCGCATGGTGCGCCTGCAGAGCGGCGGAACTGAGCCGCAGAACTGACTGCACCGGCGTTCTCCGTGGGCGCGTCCTCTTGTCCGATTGACAATTACAGGGAAAGGATATACCATCGATTAGTTAGCAAAATCTAACTAATCGATGCAGAGGAACGATGACGGCACTTCCTGTGTGTTCATCCGCTCCTCCTGACATTTTTAGGAGGCTGTTATGAAGCTTGTTTTGCTGCGTCACGGTGAAAGCGTGTGGAATAAGGAAAACCTGTTCACCGGCTGGACTGATGTCGAACTTTCCGAAAAAGGGAAGAATGAAGCGAGAGAAGCAGGAATCACCCTGCATGAAAACGGATATGATTTCGACGTCTGCTATACGTCTTATTTAAAACGTGCCGTTCACACGCTCGACTTTGCGCTTGAAGAAATGGACAGGGTGTGGCTTCCCGTTACTAAGTCGTGGAAACTGAACGAACGTCACTACGGTGCGCTCCAGGGAATGAACAAAGCGGAGACCGCGGCGAAATACGGAGAAGAGCAGGTGAAGATATGGCGCCGCTCGTACGATATCGCCCCTCCGCTGCTCGAAAAAAACGATAAAAGAAATCCTGCGCTCCAGGAACAGTACCGTAACGAGGATAAAAAACTTCTGCCCCTCGGCGAAAGCCTGAAAGACACGATTGCGCGTGTTATACCTTATTATGAGGAGCACGTCCTCAAGGATATGAAATCGGGGAAACGGGTGCTGCTCACCGCTCACGGAAACTCAATCCGCGCGCTCGTGCAGTATTTTGAAAATCTTTCCCGGGAGGAAATCCTCAACGTCAACATACCGACGGGAATTCCCCTCGTGTACGAATTTGACGACGGCGGAAAATTTCTGAAGAAGTACTATCTCGGAAATCAGGAAGCGATACAGGCTAAAATGAATGCGGTTGCCGGTCAGGGAAGCGTAAAACACACGGTTTGACTTTCTGCACAGCCGGCATTATAGTAAATATGTAGGAGGATTATTATGCTTGATAAAAACGTTGCACAGCTGCTGAATACGCAGGTAAACAAGGAATTCTATTCTGCGTATCTCTACCTTGATTTTTCAAATTATTATTACGAGCAGGGGCTTGAGGGATTCGGCAACTGGTACAAAGTGCAGGCTCAGGAAGAGCGCGACCACGCTATGCTCATAAGCCAGTATCTGATCAACAACGGCGGACACATCACGCTCGATGCGATTGCGAAGCCCGACAAGAAATACGGTTCGTTCAAGGATCCGCTTACTTTTGCGGCCGAGCACGAACGGTACGTCACGTCCCTTATCCACGGAATCTACACAGCCGCGGTAAAAGTGAGCGATTACCGCACGGCGGAGTTCCTCAACTGGTTCGTAAAAGAGCAGGGCGAGGAAGAGAAGAACGCCGACGACATGATTAAAAAGTACGATCTGTTCGGCTCCGACGGAAAGACGCTGTACGTGCTCGACAGCGAACTGAAATCGCGTTCATATTCGGCCCCTTCGCTGAAATTGTAATCGACGTAAATTGTAATTAGTGTACATGTTTCAATAGGAAGAGACAGTCTGACGGACTGTCTCTTTTTTTATGCCTCGTTATGCGTGTATTTCCTGATGGAAAGAAGTACACGGGCATAATTCCGCCTTTTTCAAAAGTTAAAAACTAATGAAAATTTTCTTAAAACATATACTTTTTTTAAAACTCGTAGTAGAATTATTTATATTTATTTCGTACAAAGTTACGGAAAAAGGAGATTACGTATGAAAAACAAATCAAAATTTGTTCTGGTGCTGGCAGGGCTTCTTGTGTTGAGCTGGGCATTCGCATCATGCTCTCAATCAACATCTGATTCTGCTACGGACGCCGTCGCAGGTACATGGACAGCGAGTGATACATCTAGTGGTATTACAGCTACTTCCTCCATCCACTTTGATGGGAGTGGTTTTTACACAGTATGTATATTTAAATGGAACTTTACTGGGGTCAGTCAATGGTTCGTATACTCTTTCGGACACGACTATTACCATGACTGCTAATGATTCTACCATGACCGGAACTCTAACAAGTTCGACGACGATGGAAATAGATGGCTCTATTTATACTAAACAGTAAGTAGCGGCACGGGGGCTGCATGGAAAAGACACTGCCGGTGCAGTCCCCGTGCACGCTGTATATATTCTTACGGTATGCACCTGATCCAGCCTTTTCTTTTTCAGCGTTGCAATACGCTTTTCGTTCCTGCGCTGCCACAGTACCTGCCGGCAGCATCAGGTCGCATATCGGTCTGTTTCCGGCGTTCTCTCCATATACACGACTGCTCCGACTGATAAAAAGTATACCATTGGGATAGCCGGATGACGGCATTAATCAAGTATTGTTTTTCTTGACTTTCCAAATTAGATTGAGTACAATTTATTATGAAAGTGCAGAATATATAATCATGCACGACAGGAGTGGTATATGACAGTATATGATTTTACATTGAAGGACGGAAAAGGTTCGGATGTGCCTCTGGAGCAATTTAAAGGCAAAGTGTTGCTTATAGTAAATACCGCGACGGGATGCGGTTTTACTCCGCAGTATAAGGATTTGGAAGCGATGTACGAGAAGTATCACGACAAGGGGCTTGAGATAATCGATGTCCCGTGCAATCAGTTCGCCGGGCAGACGCCGGGAACAGACGATGAGATTCACGAGTTCTGCTCGCTCAAGTACAACACGCAGTTTCCTCAGATGAAAAAGTCCGACGTAAACGGAGAAAACGAGCTTCCGCTGTACACGTATCTGAAGAGTCAGAAGGGATTCGGCGGATTCGGAAAAGGCCCGAAAGCGCTTCTGATGGATACCATGCTTAAGAAGTCGGACAAGAACTACAGGGAAAAATCCGATATAAAATGGAACTTCACAAAGTTCGCCGTCGACCGGACCGGAACTGTCGTCGCACGATTCGAACCCACGGCCGCAATGTCTGATGTAGATAAATCTGTAGCAGGGCTGCTGTAAAAACAGCCGGGGAGAAATGCATATGGAACGGTATGATGTTGCGATTATCGGAACGGGGCCGGCGGGATTATCCGCCGCAATAACCGCGAAAATCAGAAACAAAAAAATCATCCTGATCGGAAACGGCAGTTTAAGCCCGAAAATAGACAAAGCTCATACCGTGCAGAATTATCTGGGACTGCCTGCCGTGAGCGGCGAAGACATGCGGAAGGCGTTCCGCTCCCATATTGATGCGATGGGCATTGAGATAACGGAAGGAAAAGTCGGCGCTGTGTATGAAATGGGCGGCTACTTCAGCATGCAGGCGGGCGACCAGTTCTACGAAGCCGATTCTGTCATCCTTGCAACAGGAGTTACAGCTGCAAAACCGTATCCGGGTGAGAATGAACTGCTCGGAAAAGGCGTAAGCTACTGCGCGACATGCGATGCGCCTTTATATAAGAAAAAAACTGCGGCGGTCATTGCCTCCGGTCCGCAGGAAGAAGCGGAAGCCGATTTCCTTGCGGAAATTGCCGCGGAAGTATTGTACTTTCCCCTTTATAAGGACGAAGTTCATGTGTCGGAAAAGATTAAAGTGATACGCGAAAAACCGGAGGCTGTCGTCGGAACGACAAAAGTGGAGCAGCTGAAAACAGACGGGAACACCTATACCGTAGACGGTGTATTCATTCTGCGGGAAAGTATTGCGCCGGGGCAGCTTGTTCCGGGCGTGACGACCCAAAATAATCACGTCCTTGTGAATCGTCTCATGGAGACGAATATTGCAGGCTGTTTTGCCTGCGGTGATATAGTCGGCAGTCCGTATCAGTTCATAAAAGCTGCCGGAGAGGGGAATATTGCGGCGCTGTCCGCGGTTAATTATGTGGATCAGAAAAAACGCGGGCATGCGGGGGCATGACAATAAGGAACTAATTGTATGGCAGAAACATATGACGCATTAAAACTGGAGAATCAGCTGTGTTTTCCGCTGTATGCCTGTGCGAAGGAAGTCGTACGGAAATATAAGCCGTATCTCGACAAGCTCGATCTTACCTACACTCAGTATATTACGATGATGGTACTGTGGGAGTACGGAAAAATGAACGTCAAGGAGCTCGGGAAGTACCTCTTCCTCGACTCAGGCACGCTCACTCCCGTACTAAAAACTCTCGAACAGAAGAAATTCATAACCCGGACGCGGGACGGAAACGACGAGCGTGTGCTCGACGTTTCCGCAACGGCGGAAGGAATGCAGCTGCGTGAAGAAGCCGCGGACATTCCCGTGCAGATGGGGAAGTGCATCAATCTTTCCCGCGACGAGGCAAAATCGCTGTACGCGCTGCTGTATAAAATACTTGCTGCCGACGGGAAAGATTGAATGCACCAATAAGGGACGCAAAAAAATAATTCTGCAGTATGAAACGCCGATGCTCCGTCGGTTCCCTGCATCCGATGAGTTTAAAAAAAATATATGTATCCGTGTGTCCTGTGAGGGAGCGGTGTTCTGCGAACATATACTGAAGTGCATTCATATTGTCGATGGTCAACTGATTGCGAACTTGTTTCAGTTCCGAATCATCAGCTGCCGGATACGCTGCAAGGAAATCTTCTTCTCTGTTTCCGAACGTATTTACGGCAGCCAGTTCGTATTCCTGAACTGTTTTTGCAGTAATCAGACCGAGTTCCGCTTTTATATGTATCGAGCGGTTGTTTCGGTATAACGACTCTGTCGACCTGTGCAAGATTGTCCTGCTCATGCCGGAGAGAATGCTCCATTCGCGCCGGCCTTTACAAACGCCGGAATTTATTGTAGTAATTTATTACGGTCGAAGCACATGGATACGGAAAGGAATATTATTTTTCAAAAAAAAGATGAATTGGAAACTGCAAAACGAGGATTACTGGAACGTCTCCAAAGATGGACTGTAAAGCAGGGGATGATAAAAACTGCTGTCGAAGGTCTGTCGTTTGTCAGGCATGATTCAATCGGAACCCAAACTTTATATATGCAGGAACCGAGTATCTGCATGGTTGCACAGCAAAGCAAACGGTTGTTGCTTGGTGCCGAATGTTTTGAATACGATGCCAATCATTATCTTATAACGGCGCTGGATGTTCCTGTGATTGCAGAGATTACAGGTGCAAGTAAAGAAAAACCGTATCTGGGACTCACTCTTAAAATTGACAGGACGGTAATTACACAATTGATGGCCGACAGCAGCCTCCCGCCCGTTGATCATTCTCCTGCTGTTCCGGTGATGACAGTCAGCGAACTGTCTTTTGCGTTATTATCGTCCCTCTTAAGATTGATTGATCTTCTCGAAGAACCGGAATCCATCCCTGTCCTGGCTCCGGCGATAAAAAGAGAAATTTTTTATCGTCTGCTGATAAACGAACAGGGCCCTCATCTTAGACAGATCGGCATAACAGGAAGTTACGGATATCAGATAGGACTTGCTGTTGACTGGTTGAAAAAGAATTTTGCGGTATCGCTCCATATGGAGGATCTTGCAAAACTATGCAATATGAGTGTATCAGCTTTTCATCATAATTTTAAAGCCCTTACCGCCATGAGTCCTTTACAATACCAAAAAATACTCCGACTGCAGACGGCACGTAATCTTATGCTTGGGGAGCATTGCGAAGCGGCGGAAGCTGCATTTAAAGTCGGTTATGAGAGCCCCTCCCAGTTCAGCAGAGAGTACAGCCGTCTTTTTAAGACAACTCCGGCTCATGACAAAAAAAATATGTTGAAATCAGGAAAATCAGAAAAAAACGTTTAAACTATAAGTAGACACCGAACTGGATACATACACGCCGGAAAAGTGTATCAATCGGAGAGTGTGTCTCCTCCTTTTTACCTGCGGAAGCTGTCCTGGAAGTGGAATTTTCGGGACAGCTTCTGCTTTTTTTGCGGCCGGATGGCTACTATACGGGACGTACAGGTATTTTGTGTTTTTTATGACTACCCGTTATCCTTCATGCGGACAATCAGGGATCCTGTTTCTTCAGTAAGTGTACGGTACAGAAAACAGGTCTTAAGATGATCGTTGACAATGCCGCATGCCTGCATATGTGCGTAAACCGTAACCGAACCGAGATACTTGAAACCCCTCTTTCGGAGATCCGCGCTTATAAGATCGGACAGTTCCGTTCGGGCTGGAAGCGCACCTGCATTGTGTCCGCGGTACAACACGGTTCTGTTCTGAGTAAATCCCCACAGATATTTCGAAAAAGAATGACACTCAGCAGCCGTCTCAATAAAACACTGCGCATTGTGTATGACAGCCTCAGTTTTCCGTCTTGACCGTATCATACCGGGATATGCAAGAATCCGTTCAACGTCGGCTTCCGTATACTGTGCTATTTTTTCATACTCAAAATTATTAAAACAGGAACGGAATATCTCCCGCTTTTTGAGCATCATCATCCAGTTAAGTCCGCACTGCATGACTTCAAGCATAAGAAATTCAAACTGTTTTCTGTCGTCGTGAACAGGTATGCCCCATTCCGTGTCGTGATAGTCCTGAAGCAGACCGCCGTCCTCACACCAGCTGCAGCGGCAGATTTTTCCGGCCATGATGCATCCTCCTTTTCCGAACAGATATATCAGTATACCACATTTTCCGAAAGAATTATTTTATTGCGTCCATACCGCGTTCTTTTGTACGGATGCGGATTGCATCGTTGACGTCCGAAATAAAAATCTTACCGTCGCCGACGCTGCCGGTACAGGCTGTCTCCGTAATCTTCGAAACAATATTCTCTACGTCTTCGTCCGCGACAACAATCTCAAGTTTTATTTTGGGAAGAAAATTATAATCAATTTCGGTTCCGCGCACAAATTCCTTCCATCCTTTCTGTCTGCCGAAACCCATCACCTGACTCATGGAAAGGCCGTTTAAATCAAGCTCGGCGAGCAGACTTTTGATGTCTTCCAGTTTTTCCGGTCTGATATACGCTTCAATTTTTTTCATCATATGTAGCCCCCTGAATTTCAATCCATACCGTTGAATGCCGGATATGCAATCTCGCCGTGTTCGGACATGTCGAGGCCCGCGTCTTCGCTCTTGAGCGGCACTTTAATGCCCTTCGTAACAAGCATGGTAATGCCGTATGCAATCAGCGTGCCGCAGACTGCAACACAGATTGTAATTCCGACAGCGGCAAGCTGTCTGACGAACAGATGGTATTCGCCGAAGACAAGACCGTTCCACGCAGTGGAAGGATTGATCGATTTTCGCGCGAACAATCCCGTCGCGACGCCTCCCCAGATACCGCCGACACCGTGGCAGCCGAAAACATCGAGTGCATCGTCGTATCCGAATTTCGGTTTCACGGCGGTAATAAAGAAATAGCAGATCGGACTTACCAGAGCCCCGGTAATGATTGATGCCCATACCGGAACAAAACCGGCACCGGGAGTAATTGCGACAAGTCCGATGACAAGACCTGTCGAAGCGCCGACGAGTGTCGGCTTACCGTTTTTAACAACTTCAATGAGCAGCCACGAGAGCATGGCTGCCGCCGCCGAGGTGTTCGTTGTCATAAACGCATGAGCGGCAAGCGCATTCGCACCGAGCGCACTGCCGGCATTGAATCCGAACCAGCCGAACCAAAGCAGAGCCGCACCGAGCAGGACAAAAGGCACGTTATGCGGATGATACGCAGCTTTTCCGTAATTTTTCCGCTTCCCCAGAAGAACGGCAAGTACAAGCGCGGAAACTCCCGAACTGATGTGCACCACGTCCCCGCCTGCAAAATCGACAGCACCGAGTTTATACAGGAGTCCGCCGCCCCATACCATATGCGCCATCGGATAATAAACGATGACAGACCACAGCGTTGTAAAAAGTACAAGCGAACTGAACTTCATCCGTTCTGCAATAGCGCCGGTAATAAGCGCCGGTGTGATAATTGCAAACATCATCTGGAAAATCGCAAAAATCAGCGTATTCGGATATGCAAACGTTGTATCGTGCAGCGTGTCGAACGAAAGGCAGAACCAGCCCGGATCTCCGATAATACCGCCGTTGTCTCCGTGGAAGGAAAGCGAAAAACCTATAAGAACCCAGAGCAGCGATGCGATACCCATGAGCACAACAGACGACATGATTGTATTAACAATATTCTTGCGTTTTACAAGTCCCCCGTAGAAAAAGGCCAGTCCCGGCGTCATGATAAGTACGAGCGCAGACGATGTCAACATCCAGGCGACATCACCGGAATTTAATGAGTTCATTTTTTGTAACCCCCGAGAAAGCATTAATAATGTAAACTCTTTTGCGCTGCAGACACAAAAAAGGAGCTGCGGACATACCTGTACCGGTATCCGCAGCTCCTTCGCTGTTTGCTTATTAATACTAAATATTATTAGTAGCACTGTATCACAGGTTTGTCAACATAAAAGATTTTCTCTCTGTTTTGAAACAGAAAACCGCGGATGCGCACGCAAGTTTCAGATCATCCTCGGTAATCTTACAGAAACAGGCAATAATCCAGCAGAATTATATATAAAGTATGCACGAATATGTGTGTATAATATATCATATAAAAATTGCGGGGCGCAGAATATAAACCGGAGGTTTTGAATGAAAAGAGGTTTTATGTTTTTGGGAACATTACTTGTAATGACGGAAATGCATGCCCAGAATGCATCGAAAAAAGCTCTAATCGTCTATTTTTCATGGAGTGGTCATACGCAGATTATTGCACAGGACATTCAGAAAGCAACAGATGCCGATATATTCCGGCTTGAAACGGTAAAGAATTATCCCAAACAGTACCGCGAATGTACGAATGCAGCAAAGCAGGAACTGAGTAATAACGAACGGCCTGTATTAAAGTCGGTTCCTGATTTCAGCAAATACAATACAGTGTATCTCGGATGGCCCTGCTGGTGGGGAACAATGCCGATGGCGTTTTTTACACTGTTGGAAAAAAACAATCTTGCCGGAAAGACAATCATTCCCTTTACGACACATGAGGGAAGCGGATTCGGTAAGAGCCTGCAGGACCTGAAGAAGCTTTGCCCCGATGCCGTAATTCTTGAAGGATTTTCGAAAAACGGAAACAGTGTGAACGATGCGAATGAGGATGTACTCAAATGGCTTAAAAAAACGGGACAAATTTAAAAGCAAGCAATGAAACATTTTGCATTTTGAATGGTCTGAACCACAGATGCGATTCTTTACAGGAGATTTTTATGAACAATTTTGTTTACGATATTCCGACCCGAGTTTATTTCGGTGAAAATCAGCTGGAAAATCTCGGAACCGAGTTAAAGAAGTATGGGAGGAGAGTCCTTTTGACATACGGCGGGGGTTCCGTTAAAAGAACCGGTCTGTACGATAAAGTCGTGGCGGAAATAAAAAAAGCCGGTCTGGAATTTTTTGAACTGAGCGGTATTGATCCAAATCCGAGGGTCAGTTCTGTCAATGCAGGTGCCGGTATCTGCAGGAAAGAGCATATCGACGTACTGCTGGCAGTCGGCGGCGGTTCAGTCATTGACTGTACAAAATATATCGGTGCGGCAACTTATTACGACGGAGACGCATGGGATATTCTTCTGCAGAAAGTTCCGGTGGAACAGTGTCTGCCGATTATCACAATACTGACACTGGCAGCGACAGGTTCAGAGATGGATGCAGGCGGAGTAATCAGCAATCCTGAAACGAAAGAGAAACTCGGTCTGATTTTTCCCCCGATGCAGCCGAAAGTCTCGTTTCTTGATCCGACAAACACCTATACCGTCAGTGCATATCAGACTGCCTGCGGTGCGGCGGATATGCTGTCACATATTATGGAAGTCTACTTCAATATGAATCAGGATTTGCAGATGCTCGACGGCTTTATGGAAGTTCTGATGAAGACGATCATCAGGTATGCACCGGCTGCCATGAAGGAACCGGAAAATTATGAGGCGCGTGCAAATCTGATGTGGACCGGCTCATGGGCCATCAACGGATTCATCAACGGCGGCAAGCGTCAGGCATGGAGTTGCCATCCGATGGAACATGAACTTTCGGCGATTTACGACATTACACACGGGCTGGGACTTGCGATTCTGACTTCGCGCTGGATGGAGTACACATTAAACGATAAAACAGCGAGTAAATTCCATCAGTTCGGCGTAAACGTATTCGGAATCGACTCGTGCCTGCCGCAGATGGAAGTTGCAAAAAAAAGCATTGAGATGGTGAAGAATTTTCTGTTCCATACGCTTGGACTGAAGAGCACGCTGACGGAAATCGGCATTGATGACAGCAATTTTAAGGTAATGGCTGAGAAAGCTGTCAGAGGAGGAACGATGTATGCATTCCAGCCGCTTGCAGCGGAAGATATTGAAAAAATCTACCGAATGTGTTTGTAAAGGGAATGACGTCAAGCAGGTGCGATATGAGGAGATCAATTTGCTTTTTGATTCTTTTATTAAGAAAGGTTTTACCTGTTTCGACACCGCATACACGTATCACTCGTATAGCTGTGAGAGTACCGTACGTAAATGTCTCGTAGAACGTGCGGCAACCATATGGAAACGCCGCAGAAAGAAATTGACGACTGGATTGACAGACTGAGGTGATGATCGACTGACTGCTGTATTTTACAGGTGCATACTAATATGAAATTGAATAGGAGGAAAAACAGATGAAAAAAATACTGGTAAGTATTTTAGCCGGAATGCTTGTTTCCGGAATGGGTATTGCAAAGGACAATCCCCTCTCTGTATCGTACAAGACACATGAAACTGCTGATAAGAATGCTCCTGTCGTTTACTTTACAAGAAATATTACCCCCGAAAATCTCCTGAAAGTATATCAGACGACAGGATGGCGGCCGGAAGGTAAAGTAGGTGTCAAGATAAGTACCGGCGAACCGCCTGCAAGTAACTATCTGCGTCCTGCACTCATAAAAAATCTCGTCCAGTCGGTAAACGGTACGATTGTCGAATGCAATACGGCGTACGGAGGGAGCCGTTCTTCGGCGGCCATGCATTATCAGGTTGTGAAGGACCACGGTTTTCTGGATATTGCACCGTTTGACCTGCTTGATGAAGACAGTGCGGTAAGTATACCGGTAAATGGCGGTACCCGGCTTAAGGAAGATTTTGTGGGCTCTCATTTTAAGAATTACGGTTCATATATTGTTCTCTCGCATTTTAAGGGACACGCTATGGGTGGTTTCGGAGGCGCAATTAAAAATCTTTCAATAGGTTTTGCTTCCGGTACTTCCGGTAAAATTTCCGGAAAAGTTTGGATTCATACTGCCGGAAAAAGCAAGACAAACTGGCTGACCGGCAATAATCAGCAGGGTTTTTTGGAAGGTATGGCGGAAGCTGCGAAAGCCGTTGACGATTATATGGGTGGAAATATAGTTTATATAAACGTCATGAACCGGCTGAGCGTCGACTGTGACTGTGACGGTAATCCTGCCGAACCCGATATGCACGACGTGGGCATTCTTGCATCGACGGATCCGCTTGCAATTGATCAGGCATGTATCGATCTGGTGTATTCAGCGCCGGATTCCGGTTCTCTTATTGAACGTATTGAATCCCGCGGCGGATTGACGCAGCTTGAACACGGCGCTGCAATCGGTCTCGGTTCCGGTTCACGGAATTATCGTCTCGTAAAAATCGACTAACAGATTAATAATCGGAAACTGCCGAAAAAAGGGAGCACCGGTACGGAATGAGTGAAATTATTAAACGGGAATTTATTTATCTTTGGTATTATTTTGACATCCAGTTCCGCCAGATTTTCTGGTATTGGGTATCGGGCATCGTCATAGGTTCCGTTGTCTCCGTTTTCGTAAAGGAACAGATACATGCATTCGCACAGTTTATCGGACAGAAGGTGCCGGGTATACTCGGACTGATTCTGGCAAGTATTCTCGGTATCGTTTCACCGTTGTGCATGTACGGTACTATTCCTGTATGTGCAGCATTTTCCTGTAAAGGCATAAAGGATGATTTTCTTGCTTCATTTATGATGAGTTCCATCCTTCTGAACCCGCAGCTGGTTATTTACAGTACTGCGTTAGGTCCCGGCATTCTTACTGTACGGGTCGTCTCCTGTTTTATCTGCGGTATTACCGCAGGCCTGCTGGTACGTTTTTTTTATAGAAATAAACCGTATTTCAATTTTAGCGGATTCGACGAACCGCACAATCATGATACTGATCCGAATATCATTATCCGGCTCATTAAAAACATCGGCAGAAACATCAGAGCAACAGGGGGCTGGTTTCTTATAGGTATTGTGCTTTCCGCATTATTTCAACGGTATGTTCCGCAGGATGTAATGGGAACGCTGTTCGGGAAAAACAGAGGATTTGGCGTTCTTTTGGCAGCGGCAATCGGTGTGCCGTTGTATGTCTGCGGCGGTGGAACTATTCCGCTCATCATCGAATGGCTTGCCGGCGGTATGAGCGCAGGTTCTGCGGCCGCTTTCATGATTACCGGGCCTTCTACGAAGATAACGAATCTCGGAGCGTTAAAGATTACGCTTGGAGTTAAGAACTTCTGCATTTATATCGGCTTTGTTGTAATCTTTTCCGTTATAACAGGTGCCGTTGTTGATCTTATTATGTAGAGAGTCGGTTCATATAATCGCTGTACAGTATGAGCGTCAATGAAATATCATATGGGAACCTCTAAAAACTTCAGTTTTTAGAGGTAACTCTGAAAGTGCGATGTTTTAAGTCGTGATATTACAACGACTTAAAACTCGCCAGCACCTCTAAAAAGTCACTGAAAGTGAGTTTTTAGAGGTGCCCATATCAAAATTCTTCTTGCCTTTGAGTGAACTCCAGATGATATATTTAAGGCAATTCAATCAGAGAAGGACTTTGTATGACACAAAAACTTGGTTTCGGATTCATGAGACTTCCGCTTACCGATCGTGACGATCAGACTTCTATCAATTATAAAAATTTCTGACGCAAAATTATAGTAAAAACTGATATTTTTATCGGGTTTTTGTGGGCTGTTTTGGGACTTTTTGGGGTGCTTTCTCATAATTTTCTGACAAATTAACTGCTGTTTGCTGGGTATTTCCGTCGTCTAATATCACTTCATTTGCAAAAAAATTCTTTTTCACATAATCCACAACATCGCTACGTAAATACACAGGTTCTTCATGTTCAGTCACAACAGGATGCAGACATTCCGATGCAAGCATCCGCGTTACCGTTGCCGGCGATACACCTAATGCTGCACCTATTTCTGACGGTGACATAAGCGCCGGTATACGAGGAAAGTAATCAAATTCTCGCTGGTTATCTGCCTGTTTTTCTGCCATTTTCTGCAACCTCAAGATGCTTTTTTTAACTGCAAATCATGTACCTGCCGGCTACGATGCGGGATAGTTGCCATCCATGCGTTGAGATCCTGCTCAACATCATCAGCAGGATCGAGCAGATATTCTGCAAGGCTCCACCACGGTATTCTGACGGCCGTCAGTATGTGGGTTGCATCAATGCGGTATGTATGAATTGCTGTCTGCATTTCATCATAACTCATGTGGCATATTCCTGCGGCATCCTGAAGATCGTACATATACTGCAGCCCTAGTTCTGCGCGGTTAATAACCACATCAGCCTTTTCTCTGCGCTGGCAGGCTGTAAGCGGCTCCCTGTATTGGTTTATGTCTGGAAATAAATCATACTTTGCCATACTACGCCTCTAAATATCTGCCGCCGGAACCTGTTGTCTGACGGTTAAGGCTTATTGCACCTCCTGCAGCAATGCCTCTGTGCAGAGCCTTTTTATTGAGTGTAGCACACTGATTTTTTGCAGAGGCTTTCGTAACCGAGGAACAGCCGGCGCCGGTTAAACCGAAATCAATTTCAATTTTCTTTGAGACTGATTCTAATCTTTTATCTCTTTCAGATGCCCACGAAACCGCTTGACCTAATGTTCTGATTCTGTTGTCCAGCGCATACACGATCCCTGTTTTATACGATTCCCGGAACTTTGTTTTAGCCTGCTTCGGTATGTTATTTCTGGCCATTCGTTCTATTGTTTTCTGCAGGTATAAATACATTTCCTTTGTCATAAACACATCAAATTTCTCGCCAATAATAATGAAAGCCCCTGCACTTGAATGAAGTGTTTCTGTACAGTACAGCCAACTACAGGTGTACATTAAGACTGAACGCCATACATATGAACGTGATGATGTACGTTTGTTTGTCCTTACAAAATCATGTTCGTATTCAATAACTGAATCTTCGCTGATTTTATAGGCTTCCATAAGCGCTGTTGCTTTCTGCAGGGCTGCTGTCGCTTCGTTTTCGTTAGGGCTTTTTGATAGTGCCAGCAGTTTTTTTATTCTTTTCATTATTAAATTTATATCTTCCATTGTTGTCTCCTTTTGTTTGGTCATCGTCATCAGGCAGCGGGCAGTTTTCAGGAGGGCTGCTCAGATTGTCGACTCTTGTATAAGTAAGAACACATACATGTTCGTAACCGTATCCTGTAAATCTTGCTCTGAAATGAGGGCAGGCTCCGCAGAGATTTATTACAATCTTTTTCATCAGCAGAGCTCTCCTTTTTCTCTGCGTTCTACTGTTGATAGAAATCCCATCACAGAACGCAACTCTTTGTCAGTGCAGTATGCAAGAGATGTTTTATGCAGCCGTTGTGCAACGAAGTGCTGCAGACGCTCTTTAGAATCAGGTCCGAGAATTTTATCTGCACGTGCTTCCACTGCTTCGCGCATAGTCGGTTTTGTTGTTCTGTTCGACCGGAAATAAAACGTCTGTTTGTGCTGAGAAAAAAGAATCTTATTAAAGGCAGAAAAAATTGCAAACAATTCTGCAGTACTGCAGTCTTTGCAGCTGTATTTACCTGTTATACGAAACTTAATATCTCTGCCGGCATCAGCATCAAAACCTGCGGCCGTCTGCTGCGCATGAATCATACTGATAAGACGGTTCCTGTTGTTATTATTTTTCATCAGCTGTCTCCTTTTCATGCCGGTAAACAGTGTTTATTGATGCCGTGAGTGCCTGTGAAAATGATTTTTTGTCTGACTGCATCAAATTAAAATCACCTTTGCCGGTTTCATAGAGTATTTTTGCGACTCCCATAGCAGCGGCCAGAAGTATTTGATTCTTTGAAGCCGATTCTGCATCGATAATAACTTTAAGAGCTCCGTCTGATTCTGTAGATGCTTTTATGGTTAGTGTCATACGATGCCTCCGTTGCATTCTGATTCCGGCTGCCATGCACGAATCGACTCAGCAAAAGTCTGCAACATAAATGATGTAATATTTCTCATATTCTCATTTGAAAAATCTTTATCAGCTTCTGCCATGCCTTTTACTATTCCCATGATTACAGCTTCTGTCAGCATTTTTTTATCTACAGGTGTTTGAGCAATCAGACAGTTCACAGCTGATGCTGCTGCATCAAGAATATCCGCATCTTTTTCAGCCGCCACTTTTATCCGTACAGCCGGCTCCCGGTCGGTATCTGCATCAATTATCAATTTTGCCATCTGATTTCTCCTCAAATGGATAATCTGTAATATCAGTACCACTGCAAACCGCTATCTCGTCCTGGATTTCTCTATCGTCGCGGGCTTCGTGGACGGTTTCATATATATCCATCCCAACAACTTCTTCATTGCCAGAGACACCGTTATCCTCATACCATGCAGTGGCTTTATCGATTGCATCGGATTCATTGTCGGCTTCTACAATAAAACTGCCTTCACTGGTAATTTTATATGGAACAATAAATTTCATATCCCTGTCTCCTTACGCGCACAGGCGTTCAAGCATTTTGTCAGTGATGGTGTCGAGCTGTGAGGCCCGGGCCATTTTCTGCAGGGCAATTGAATCATTGACGATAGACCGGAAACCGCCGCCGGCATGTTTTGCCAGTATCTTTGCAGTTTCCCTGTCGATGTCTATACCGGCAGCGGCCTTGTAGTATGCTGCGACATCGACGGGAGTTGCAGGATCGAATACAACAATCGGCTTTCTGATTCTTGAGCGGAGACGCGGAACACGGTCGGTTTTCTGCTTAAGTCCTTCCTCTCCTACCAGCAGAAACGGCAGACGGCAGCGTTCATTTATTCCGCGGAGCATTTCCAAATACTGCACCGGAAGTTTGTCTGCCTCGTCGATTATCAGCAGCCGGCGGTTGTATTTGCAGGTCTCGTCGAGACAGAGCATGCAGTTTGAAAAGCTGTACGGACGCGTGTTTGCGAGTGCACTGCAGATATCTCTGAGCAGCTGAACCTTAGTACTCCCGTCAACGTACAGAACATATGCGGCGCAGTCGTTGTTCTGTGTGTACCAGGTTGCCGAGTGTGTTTTTCCCCGTTCTGCGGTACCGATTGCCATGCCGATAGATGATGACAGCGTACCGTCGGGATCGGATAAGTCATCAGCAAGGGCCGTGAAGTCGTTCACGCTTTTTGTAGCCACCAGTATGTCGGTGTCGACAGTCAGCGAATGTGCTATACTGTCTGAGCAGCCAAGCTGTTTGAGTTCTGCGATGAAATCGGGTTCTTTCTGTTCCCAGCCGGGGTAGGTGTGTGAGCAGACTTTTACTACCTGTGATTTGTCCACCTTGAGCAGTGCGGCTGCTCTGCTCATTGATAATCCGTTGTTTGTGATAAACTGCTTTAAATTCATATAAACCTCCTAGTTCTGCGCTGTATTAATGCGCATAAATGCTTCAAAATAATCTTTATCGTTCGGCGTCATACTCTGCTCGAAACGGTATTTGAAGTCCACGTCTTCTTTTGTAAGCCGTTCGCTGTTCAGAAATCTGCGGAGCAGATCTTCGTACCGTTCCCGTTCCGTCATGAATACCGAACTTGTCCGGGCTTTTGCCATCGGCTCGCTGCTTATGATGCTGGCGACGGACCTGCTCCATTCCTCGTCCGACATATCACGTTCCGCACTGTGTGGTTTGAACACCTGCGGAGGAACTGTTTCCGGCGGCTCATATTCAATCTGCTTTACGGCGCCGGCCGCAAGCTCTCCGGCATTCCGGTATTCGCGGAACGCGGCAGGATCGGACAGAACGCGGACATTCTCTGCCTTTGTTTTTTCGTCGAAAGCTGCCTTGACCGCTGCCATCTGCCGTTTTTTCCATGCAAGCTGTTCTGCAACTTTTTTCCGGTCCATCATGTCGATTTTTTCTGCCGGGTGCAGTGCAATTGCGTTGCTCGTTCCCGGTTCTATTGCGAATACACCGAGATCGATATTGTCAGGATCAAACCGCAGTTCTATCTTTTTCCGGTTGTATGCCGTGAGTGTTCCGCGGTTCTGCAGTACCATATCTTTGGTAAGTTCGGGACCGATATATTCTTTACCGAACAGTGTTACCCGGTCGCCTTTCACGGTTACCGACGTGCGTTCCATAAACAGATAGCTTTCGTCGCTTTTATCAATGTATGTCGGCTGCCAGCCTGCGAGCACCTTCTGCTGCAGATATTCCTTCGGACTGCAGCCGAGCGTGCTGTGTCTGCGGTTTTCGTAGATGTCGACAGCCTGCAGTACTTTTTTAATAAATTCGTCATAGGTAAGAATGTAGCCGTGCTTACGTTGCCAGTCGAGACGGGCTTTCGCCTGTTCCTCTTCCGGTGCAGACATACCGACTTCCTGCACATAGCCGGGCAGACACATATCGCGTAATATCTGTTCAAGTGTATTGAAGTAACGTTCAATCGGTTTCGTCTTGGCATTTTTTACCTGTGCGAATATCCTGCGGTGTTTCGCATGCCATTCGGCTCGGCTCTGTGCAACATCCACGACTTCCCCTTCTGCGTCTTCAACGATGAATCTGCCGTTTTCGCTCTGGTACAGATCAGCTTCATCGAGAAACCTTACTCCGTAACTCTGCAGCCGTGCGATCACATCATCTGCTAGGTCCGACTTTTCCGACGATCCGTTATCGTTGTACGTGCTGCCGAACTTGCCGAACCGTCCGATTCCGACGCGGAGGGCGCGCAGAACGGTGTGCGTATTATAGGCATGGTCAAAGCTGATGCCGTAAACCATGCGGGTACCCATGTCAAGCCAGAGATAGCATTCCGCACGGATATAACTGCCGTCTTCGGTCTGGCACCAGAAGTCAAACTTATGCTGATCACCAACGATAAGCTCAAACGGCTCCAGTTTGGATAGGTCCCGGCTTATATAGAACATATTATCAAGCGCCCGCTGTCCGCCGCGTGCAAGCATCACCATCGCAGGAGATATGCTCCGTATGTGGACGTACGCGCTCTGTTCGCTGCCAATTCTCCAGCCTTCCTGTTCTGCTTTCTGCCGTGTAACGTTGTATGCGTTGCGGACGGTACAGTCTCCGACCTGGGCTTTTGCAGCAAGGTAAAAATTTGTCAGGAAACTCAGCGCTGCATCATCCCATGCATAGATAAACCGTCCCTGCCGGCGTGATGTGTCCGTGAACCTGCCTGACTCCATGTACTTGATGTACCGTGAGACAGTAATGGCTGATATGCCGAACTCGCAGGCAATTTCTTTGTATACTTTTGCTTTTGTCTTGAGCGGGTCGCGGCGCATGTATCTGTCGTAGACGGCACAACGCAGCGGATGCTTTTTGTCCGGCTGGATCGGGAAGAACACATCGTCAACGTTCATGCTTCGCCTGCCCCGTCTGCTGTTTCAACCTGCACATCGTCGAAGCTGCTCATCTCGTTTTCGTTCGCTGCAAGTTCGTTGACGATGTCACGGATTTTTAACCCGAGGTTGTATGCCGCAGACAGACGCGTTCCCGGATCGTCGAACGTGCGCAGATACTGCGCAATATTGTCGTAGATTGTAAACTGTGCAAACGTCTGCTCTTTTGTTTCGAGCGTGAACCTGCTGAATTTTTTTGCGTTGGCCATCGCCTCGGCAAAATAGTCCCGGTCGGTTTTCCGCGTCCACCTGATTTTTTTGTTTCCCCAGCGCTCGGCAAGCTCGGTAAATTTTTTGTTGGCTGCCCGCCTGGAGAATTCTTTTTCATCTTCCTTTGTCCACCCGGAAGCCCGTTCTCCTGTTTCCATTGCACGGGCGACACGTTCCTCCGAGAATCCTGTAATTGACGGCATGTTTGCACTCTTGAGCTGTGTGAGTTCCTCCGGGGTGCGCACGTGATCCGTCTGCGGATCGTACAGGCGCATGTACAGTGTCGCGGTTTTACGGGACAGTCCGATCATGTCACAGAAGTCGGTCCAGCCGAAATCCGGTGCATTCTCGCTTTTCCGGTCTCCGCCGGTCCGTGCAAGCGCTTCGTGCGCAATATACAAATCCTTTGCAAGGTCCTGAGCGCACCGGTGGAATTTTTCTATCTTCGGTTTGATTTTTTCGACAGCCGTTTCAAGTTTCCAGCTTTCAATCTCGCGTTCGAAGGGAAAAGCCTGTGAAGCAGGTGTCCTGTCCTGTGCAATTTTGTTCTTAGCCATAGAAGCTGCACTCCTTTATAATAAAATCTGATTCATCAGCTGATGCTGACATCCAGTAAGCACCAGCCGGATCGTTAACTTGCCGACTTGAGCAGATCCCTGTTAATCTCTTCCGTCTTCGCTTCGCAGAAAAAGTCATCGCTTATTTTGCGCACTGCATCGACCTGTGTAAGTGTTTCATCATCGAGTTCCGCCATGCTGTCCTTGTCGGGTTCTTCCTTTGTGCGGACATATTTGTCAAGGTGCAGCTTTTTAAGCAGTTCTACAGTCGTCTTTCTGACGCTGATCTTTGTGCTTTTGCGGTAGCCGAAAAATCCGAACGACAGCTCGATCGTTTTTTTGTCCGTAAAGAGATCATCCCGGTTGTAGTCGGCAAATGCCTGGATACGGGCACTTGTTTCTGCGATTTTCTTCCTGAGCTTTTCCCCGTCTTTAGCTGCTCCCGTTTTGATTTCCGCAATCTGCTTGTTTGCTTCGGAGTCGATTGCATCAAGTTCCTTCTGTGCAAGTCCGATTTCCCTGAGTGCGAAGTTCACGTCTTCTACTGATTCGATTTTGCCGGCTTCCGGCTTGATTCTTGTTCCCATTTGTTCACCTCTATGGTATAGTTATTTCAGGCGGCGTCTGGTCCGTCATCATTATTCTGATCTGCCGGAAAACGTATTGGCGTACGTGTTCCGGCTTTTTCATCTGCAGCTACCGCGGCGTCTTCCAGCATCGCTGTCATCTGTGCAGGCGTCTGACCGACTGCATTCATCGCAAGCAGGTATCCTGCCGCCGCCATCTGCATCCCTTCATACGTCATGCTTCTTACGGCATGGCGGGCCTTGTCCGGATTCATATCCGGCTCGCAGCTTTCCATGTACGGCGGTTTACGGCCGTTCAGCCATATCTGCATCATGCCGCCGCCCCGCACGCTTTTTTTGCCGCGTTGTATACGTTGCGCCAGAAAAAATACATATGTTCATCGTTCCGGAAACGGGTCACGTTGTACCTTGCAGCTTTGAGCGTCGACTGCGGAAAGAGCAGAGGCCTGTGCTGCTGCTGTACCCGCTCTGCAAGTTCCGTGTTCTCCTCTGTCCAGCACAGTAATTCTCCGCTTTTATAATCAAACGTAACCGCCCTGTTTTTTTCATCCCTGCATGTTAATTTTCCTCCGGCTTCATGAACGAACTGCACTTTCATTTCTTTCCTCCTGCGAACAGCTGCGGCTGACGCGCAGCCTGCTGTGCTGTTTCATACGATGCAATCATCCCGTCAACGAATGATTCCGATTTCTTCGCCGCACGCAGCAGCGCCGGATCGTGTGTCCGGAAAAACTCCTTCTGCAGCCGGCGCATATCTGCGACCGCCGTCATAAAGACGTCTCCTGCCATATACCCTCCTTATGCCGCACGGGAACGCAGCTGCTGCACCATGCTGTTCCAGCTGGTGTACCCGAGCACCTCGCACACCGTTTTCTCGATGCGCCTGCTGTGCCGCTGACCGGTGACTACTAATTGGACTGCAGAACGATCGCAGCCGACCGTCCGGGCAATGTCCGCGCATGAGCGGCCTGCCCGGCGCAGCTGGTACTGCAGGTACAGCCCCTCATCCCGCGTGATGTTCGCGCTGTACGTGCGTTTCCGTTTCTGCGCCTTTGCGGCACGCCCCGCAGCGATAAGCACCGCTACATCAGACTCTGCCATGATTTACCTCCTTTACCGGTGTCTTTTTCCGGTGTATGATTTATGTATGAATGAAAATGAACAGATTGCAAAACAGCTCGACAAAGACCGTGGTCGGATCGAAAATCTGATAACGCCTGAGATGTGCAGATGAATGCAGAATAAACTGAAAGATCCTCTTTCCTCGTCATTCCGTTACGAGATGATGCTGAAGAGTTTTTTGCCAGAGGCCCTTTGCAGACGACTTTCCGGTAAAAATCCCGAAGTCTGCAGAAATGACTGGTTTGCTGTTTTTTGTCTTTGCGAGCAGCTGTCCATCCTTGCTGATTTTTTTCGTAACAGTTCATGTATTTTTCCGGCAGCCGGCACAGCAGATGTCCTGCGCACCATGCGGTCAGAGTCTGTACAAAACTACATGCAAACTCTGCTTGATACCCATTGCTGAACCGGCAACCCGGGAAATCGCAGTCACTTTTCTGAAGAGGCAATACGGTGCAATGAACTTCTCTGTAGTCAAGGCAGAACGGACATTTCAAATCGTATAATCTATCAAATGTATTGAGATAGTTGATATTCCATTGTTTCATACAGTCTTCTCCCTGTGTTCTTTCCTTCCCAGTGTTTGCTGTCCTTCATATTCCTCTTTTGGAATTGCCGAGCTGTTGCGGGGACACATATCTACACCCGTTTCCGCATTGACAAAGTCAGCCGGTGACACACAGCGCCCATTAACAAAATCCGGGCATCCGATGATTTCACATCCTGTCATTTTTCCCCGCCTTTCCGATGGTATGTTTCAACATCCGTGCCAGACGTACCAGCAGTTTTGCCGGCGATGTATTCCATGCATGACAAAGAAATACCAGTGCACCATCCCTGAACAGGCCGACGGTATCTATTTCCCCGGGAGGCGTTGTATCGTACGGGTTGCCGTCGGGGTCGACATTGACGACGAACTCAAAGCATTCATCCGGGTATACGTTCTGCACAAACTCATTCATACAGAGGACCGCCTTCTCGCGCTTTACGTTGATGTATTCGTCGTTCATATCCGTTCCCCCTTCACAAGCCTGCGCGTTTCTTTTATGTCGAGCAGGGTGCAGGCAACCCTTGTCCAGCCGCTGACACTAACCGATACATGAAATACCTGATTCATCAGTCTGTTCCACAAATCAGACGATACCTGCCGGTAATCCAGGTCCCACACTTCAAGTGTTTTGCATTCTTTGCAGTCATAAAGGACAATTTCTGCGGTTTCATCTGCCTTTGTCAGCATGACCTGCAGGCCCTTTTCATTTCTTTTGTTCATTATTCGCTCCTATAAATCCGATAATTTGCGTAGTAAACAAGTTTACTTTTCACTGTTTCCGTTTACCCGTAGATAAGTAAACTTGTTTACTATATGTAGTTTACTACAATTGTGGATTTTGTCAACACAAAATTGCTATTTAGGAGTATATTATGAACACAATATTGCTTAGAATTCGTGATATAATAACACAAACGGGGTTATCAGATTCTGCTTTTGCTCAAAAAATTGGAATCGGGCAAACAACTTTATCAAATATGTTCGTACGAGACTCAGATCCCAGATCTGAAGTTTTACAAAGAATCAGCGAGACATTTGGAATTAATCCGTCTTGGCTCCTTGTTGGTACAGGGGATAAGGTAATAAAAGAGCATAATGACGTACAGCATATACAGGAATCATTGGAAGGCAGACTTATTCCATTTCTGGACCAAAAAGCAAGTGCAGGTCCCGGAAAAGTTCTGCTTGAAGACGATCACAAAGGGCGTGTCATTCGTATCCCGAACGCAGTATCTACTATATCCGAGCTGTATGCACTTGAAGTCTCCGGAGATTCTATGTATCCTACCTTAAACGACGGTGATGTAGTTGTCTGTGATTCCGCCGGCTGGCAGGGAGACGGCATTTACGTACTGCGTACTCACGAATGCGAGTATGTGAAGCGCGTTGTGCTGACGCCTGACGGTTATCACGTTATCAGCGACAATACTATGTATCCGCCGTATAACTGCAAACAGAACGACACTGAAGTTATCGGACGAGTGCGCTGCGCCGTAGTAAAAATGTAACAGGAGGAGATAATGAAAAAGTTTTTAGTAACAATTACTAGTATTTTGGTTATTTTTTGTACAGGTTGTGCCACGACATCTGCCGTAAAAACAACGATGACAACAGAACTAATCGGTAATCCTATCCCAGATTATGCTGTATCTGTCGTTGGCCGCACAGAATTCGGTGATTCATGGTATCACGCTGCCCATTCAGGAGAAGGTTTTTCACAGACCTTTGATATTGAAATTATAAACAATTCAAACACAATAGGTAAAATTGTATGGGATAATTCTTCTATAACAGATTCTGACGGTACACATAGAATATTTCTTCAAGGGATGCGCTTTATAAAAGCAGGAGATCCGATATCTGATATGATTGTTCCTCCCGGGTCAAAAAACATTAAGACAATTAGTTCCGCAGATTCTGTGGAATGGTCTTCTCTCGGAAACTGCTGGGTCCTAAAACAAATGTCTGGATTTGATTTTACTATCACTATATGCATCAATACCGATGGTAAAGACAATTATGTCATAAATAAAGTTCATGTTCAGTAAACATATAACAGGAGGTATAATATGGGTACTATTTTTGCAATAATTTGTTCTATAATTTCAATATGTATTCTGATTTACTGCATAAACAGGTTTAACCGGGCAGCAGTTGCAGCCGAAGAATGTTCTGAACGGTTGAAAAGGCTTGTCCAGATAAATGAGGCTGTTGTCCGGACAGAACATCCGGAGCTTTTCAAATCCAGTGAAACCGGGGAAGCCCCTGACAAAATAGAAGAAGAGACAGCTGATAAAAAATAAAACAAAGTCCTGCAGCATAATGCTGCAGGACTATCTTAATTACAGCGTCTATTTATTTCTTAAAGGGAGGGCCCACGGCAGAACCAGCAGCGCAACGCATGCCGCAAGCCATACCATCACAAGTAAAGTGTCTGCAATAATTTCCGGTACGCCTGCATCCTGTATTTTAAAGTGTGTTGTGCAGCACAGAAAAATCCCCAGACAAAACTTATAACCCTCATTATTATTTCTATATATCTCATGTTCCCTCCGTGATAAACCTTTTTATACAGGCTAACACATAAGACTGATTTGATTCCGATTTCCGTGCAGACCTTCCCGGTTCAGCCGGGGATTTTTTTTGTCTGCTAGAGTAGATGTCAGGAGGATTCTATGAAAAAGAATAATTCTGACGGAAAGCCGTATTACTCGCAGCGGAATAACGAGCTCAGGCCGGAAGGTGCCTGCAACGTGACCGCGATGATAAACGCACTGAGTGCCGCGGGCTGGCCGGTGGAAAGGCTCGCAGACGAAAAATACCGGCAGCCGGAGGATGCACTCATGCACTTCCTGCTTGCCGACGCAAATATTGACCGCGAGTGGCACCGTATTGACCCGCCGGGCAGTTACCCGCCGAATGAATGGCATCCGCTGCTCTGCCTCGGCACGAACATGCTTCTGCGGAACAAAGGACTGCTCGGCCGGACGGATACGGCAGTTACGTTCAGTGAGACACATCTTGTTACAGACTTTGCGGAGGCGGTTGATGCAGGCGGGGCAGCCGTCGTGTCCGGGTGTTTCGAGACAGCGAACAGGCGCGTCATCGGGCATGTCGTCGCGGTTGTCGGATACAAAGCTGACGACACAAACGGCACGGTGAAATCGTTTCTCCTCGACGATCCGTGGGGCGATTACCGCACGAAATACGAGGACGCACACGGCAACGACATTGAGATGCCGCTGTCTGATTTTACCGCAGTCATTAAGGCGAAGGGATCGGAAATCAAACTCGGCCATATCGTCAGGAAATATACGGAGGCTGCAGCGTGAAAGCAAAGAAAATATCACTGGGCGCAATAATTCTTGCGTGTGTATGGATAGGCGTCCTTTCCCTTCTGAAAGGTTTTACCCCGATTATCTGGGCAGGTAAAATTTTCGGCTTGTCAATTACGGAAATTCTGACGACAGGCGCGGCTTTTGTGATTGTCTGTACTCCGATTTACCGTTCTATCTGGCTGGATAAAAAACTCGGGATAAAAAACGATGCGGCGGCAGACGGTGAAACTGAAACTCGGGATACGTCCGGCGCACCGGCTGCTCCGGCAGGAGGAGTATGATGCATGAAAAAATCAGGCGTGTTCTTATTGCTGCTGCTGTCGTACTCACTCTGTGTGCCGCGTGTTTTGTATGCGGATGGTATTACGCTGTCAGACGAACAGGTGCAGACGATACGAAACAATCTGCAGAATATGAGGCAGGAAGTGACAATGCTGAAAACCTTGCAGCAGGCATCGGAGAACAGCTCGAAGGAATTTCAGGGGAAGTGCACGGAGCTCGAAGCAAAATTGACGAAAGCATCACAGGCGTTGGAGAACTCCGAACTGTCGGTGATAGAATTACAGCAAACAGTAAAGGATCTGCAGAAGCAGCTGGAAGAATTGAGGACGGAATATCAAGAATTGAATCAGTCCTTGACGAGGCAGAAAAAGCGGACGCAGGTCCTGACAGTAACTACGATAGTCAGCATCCTGGTGGCGCTGACTGAGGGTGCGGTACTGATAATACAGAAATAAGAGGGGTGTTGGTATGAGCGCGGGAACTGTAGCAGCAGTCGTCAGTATTGCGGTGGGTGTATGCGCCTTTGTCGGTACGTGGATAAAAATCGGTATCGACAAAGGGCGGACAGACCAGCGTATTACGGATGTCGAGAAAGATACAGAAGATAACGAAGCGTCGGTTAAGGAGCTTGCTGCAAAGTTCGACGTCATGAAAGATGCAAACACCAGACTTACCTCTGAGCTTAATACCAACATTAACTGGATAAAGGAAAGCCTTGTAGATATCAAGAAAAAACTGAATATCAACGGGTAAGGAGAAGACAATGCCCAGACGGAACAAAATAGAACTGCAGGGACTTGTTGACCGCATTGTCGACTTGTTTTACAAGGACAAACTCTCTCAGGTACAGATTGCGGACAAGCTCAAAGACGAAGGCTACGATGTGAGTAAAAGCGGCGTCGGCCGTACGCTCCTTACCCATTCATCCCAGATGAAGGCGTACAGGGATGCGGCAAAAGAATCCGTGGAAATTATCAGGGAACTGAAAGGCACTCCGGGGCTTGATATCGCAGAGGCGACCGTCCAGATTGTACAGACAAAACTGTTGCAGGAAGTGAAAAAGTTCGATAACTTTGAGGAACTGAAGGCAGGAGAACTCTTAACCGCCGTCGGGAAAAACACGCTTGCACAGGCACGGATTGCCAAAATCCAGCTCGACTATGAGAAGGGATACCGGCAGGGACTGTTCCGAGCAGCCGAGGTGTTGGAATTGGAAGGTAAAAAAGCCGGATTGTCTGCACAGACTGTTGCCCTTATCAAGCAGAAGATTACCGGACAGAAGGTACCTCATGAGTGATCCCGGAATATTTCTGCCGTATCAGCAGGACTGGATCAATGACGAAAGCCCGCTCAAAATCTATGAAAAAGGCAGGCGTGAAGGTGTCTCATGGGCTGAAGCATATAACTCGGCCCTTTGCGCTGCAGCAGCTGCAGACGCAGGAGGCATGAGCTCTTACTATCTGTCCTATAACAAAACGATGACAAAACAGTTCATTCAGGACTGCGCTTTTTTTGCAAAGATACTTAACTCTGCAGTAAGCGAAATGCAGGAAATCGTCATCCAGAATGACAAACAGGATATTACGATGTACCGCATTCTGTTTGACAGCGGTTTTGAAATCGTGGGTATGCCGAGCGATGCGTACAACCTGCGTTCCAAGCAGGGGCGCGTTATTTTCGACGAGGCCGCATTCTGCGATTCGTTCGGCGAGGTGCTTAAAGCTGCAAAAGCTCTTATTATCTGGGGCGGTCAGGTATCCGTCATATCCACTCATAACGGAGAAGACAATCCGTTCAACCTGCTTATTAAAGATATCCGTTCCGGTAAAGAAAAAGGCTGGAGCCTGCACCGGACAACATTCGACGAAGCCATACGGCAGGGCCTTTATAAGAAAATCTGCGCTAAAAAAGGTGAAAAGTGGACTAAGGCAAAAGAAGAAAAATTCATTGCTGAAATCCGTGAAATATACAGGGACAATATAGACGAAGAGCTCAACTGCATTCCCCGGCAGTCGGGCGACCGTTATTTCGGACGCGGGTTGCTTGACATGTGTACCCAGCCAGCTGTTGAAATACGGCGGCTCAACTGCTCCGATGCGTTCCTCTATAAAAGTGAAGAAGAAAAAGACAGGGAGATACGGAGATTTTTTAATATCGAAGTGGCGCCTGTTCTGTCTTCGTTTGAAAACAGCTTGTTTTTCGGGCAGGACTTCGGCCGGTCCGGAGATCTTACGACATACTGGATAAACGAAGAGGTCGAGAAAACTTCCCTTGCCGCCCGCCTCATCATTGAGCTGCATAACGTACCGTTCGAACAGCAGCAGTTATTTTCAGATCTGCTTACCGGTCTGCTCGACAGCCGGCACACACTCGGAGGGGGCGCTCTTGATGCCCGCGGCAATGGTCAGCAGATTGCGGAACATGCGATGCTGCAGCATCCCGGGGCTGTTATCTGTGTTATGGAAAGCAGCGCATGGTATGCAAAGTACGGCACTGATCTGCATGCGCTTTTGGAAAGTACTGATTTTACCATCCCTGATGACGATACGGTAAAAGGCGATTTTTCGATTGTCACGCTGAAAAACGGCATACCTGTTATACCTCCGGTACGGACAGGGGACAGAGACGGGAAAGGCATGCGGCACGGAGATGCTGCAAGTGCGGCGATGCTCTCGGTTGCGGCATGGCGGGAATGCGCTGCAGACCCTGCCCCTGTTTTTGCATCCTGTGAACGGAAGAATTATTGGAAGTGGTAAAAATTTTTTAATAAGCGATATCTGCCCTGCCAGCAGAAGCGGAAGGATGACGGCTCTCCATGCTGCTCCCGAAACTTGTAACCCCGTGTCGGCTAACGCGGTAAGCAGCTGCCTGCACCGCTGCAGGCCTGCGGAGGCTATATAGCAGGTGAAGGAAAAACCTGTGTCCGCAGAAGCCCCGTACAAATTCCACGTACGGGGCTTTTTTATGTCTGCCTGTCCGTGCCGTGAGCTGCCGCCGGTTTGCTATGCTTTGTGCAGAGTAAATCCGGGGGCTTTAGTATGTCACGCACAAAATCAGTTACGAACAGAATTATAGATGTATCTTCGATGCGCACAATTGTCGGTTACATGGATGATACGGCCGAGTGGCTCTGCGACGTCGGAGAGCGGGAGAACATCTTTAATAAGATGAGGAACGACGGACGCGTTGAATCCCTGCTTGAAGACCGCAAGAATAAGGTGCTGCAGATGTACGGAAGCCTTACGCCCACAGGGAACAAGCCGGTCGATGATGCCTGTACTAAATCTCTGACATTCAATGTATTCTACGCATTCAACAATATCATGCTCAACGCAGTTCCTTACGGAATTGCCTGCTGCGAGATCCTCTGGGCATATACCGGCGGAATGTATGTTCCCGCAGGTTTTACCCCGATTCCGCGCACTGCAATATCATTTCCGCAGATATCAGAAATCCCCTACGGCACGCCGGTACTTACAGCTCTGAACATTCCGCTCGACGACAAGGTGCATTTCGCGGTTCATCGGAACGATGACGGTAACCTGAATCTCTGGGGAAGGCCTGCACTGCGTGCCGCATATACGTTCTGGAAATTCAAGCAGATGGGCGTGCGGTTCTGGGCAACTGCAGCGGAAAAAATAGGATGTCCGAGTATACTGGCAATTTTCGAATGCAAAAACGACGAGCAGGCAAAACAGCGTGCGGCAGAGCTGACTGAAGTACTGTCCCACTGGCAGGGCGGCTCGTCCGGTGCAATGGGCAACATCAAGGATATTAAAGTCGTACAGGCACAGATCAATGACTTTGATACGCTTGTTAATACCTGTAATGCGGAAATCGCCTATGCACTTACCGCTCAGTCGCTCAGTACGAATCAGGCGGAATACGGTACGCGGGCTCAGAGCGACACCCACACGTTAACGTTTGACACATTAATAAAAGGTGATGCATACGGCGTCCAGCAGATTGACCAGCAGCTTGTAACTTCGTTCTGCCAGCTTAATTTTCCCGGGGCGGCTGTACCGCAGTATGATATAGACAGCTCTGATTTTGCGGACTGGAATACGATCCGCGAGGCAATAGACCGTAACATACCGGTGAGCCTTTCCGCACTTTACAAGAAAGTTCACCTGCCGAAACCGGAAGACGCGGACGACGCATTCGTAAAACCGCAGAGTTCTCCGATGTTCTCAGACGGAGCGTCCCGTTTTTTTTCGCGGACGCAGCCCCTCGGATAAAAGACGAGCGGCTGCGCAGCCGGAAGCTTGACCGGCTCACCACTGCTGCATGGCTTACCATATCGGACAGTTATGCTGAACGCATCAGAAAATATCTTACGGGACTTTCCGGAAACAGCGATTTACAGAATACCGTCCATACACTGCCGGCAGATTATACGGCAATATCGGCGGCCGCCGAACTGTTTACAAAAGCCCTTCTTTCCGGCATCGATTCCGCAGCCGGCAAATCACGCTTTGCTGATGCCCTTGATATAGACACTCTGCCGTTCACCGAAGCAGTCGAGTACCTGAAGAAACGCGATGTTATTACAAAAACTGATTACTATGCGCTTGCGGATAAAATGAAGTTCCGGGCATTTACCGCGTCACGTATTTCCGACGGCGACCTGCTGAAAAAAATAAACAGCGCGCTTGTGACAAATACAGAGGAAGGAGGGACATTGTCCGACTTCCTGAAACTGACAAACGACGATCTGCTTGATGAGGTCGGTATGGGGCCGGGATCAGGTGCATACTGGGAAAACGTGTACCGTACCAACGTGCAGACAGCCTACAACACAGGACGTGCAATCGGTTTTGAGGAAGTTCCTCCGCTCGCGCTCGAAATGATTGTCATAGACGACTCGCGCACGTCTCCATACTGCAGACCGTTTGCCGGTAAACGGATAATACTGCCGTATGATGATCCGTTCTGGCAGACACACTGGCCGCCCCTGCATTTCCAGTGCCGCACTACAGTCAGGGGAATCTATGACGAGGATGAGCTGCCGGATACGTACGTGCGTCCCGATGATGCCGGTGCCGCCGACGGGTTCGGCGGGTATCCGCTCAGCAATGACAGCTGGTGGCAGGAGCTCGACAGCCAGATACAGCGGGCATCAGAATACGGGATACAGCCGGAAATCGAAAAAGCTGCGAAGCTCCTGCATATTGTATTTGACCAAACATCCGGCGCCGCCACAGTGGAGACTGCAACAAAAGATACAAATATACTGGGAGAAGCTGTTGAAAAAAATAATAAATCTGCTATATTTAATATAGATGATGAGCAGTTCGGTAGAAAAGCAGGCAGGCACGCTGCGGACTTTGGATTGACGGCATCGCAGGAAGCAGACCGCAGGGCACTAAAAGAGATTATATTTGATATCGTACATAATGCTGATGAAGTACGTACCGGCAGATGGCGCGGATATGCCGGTCCCGTAGTTTTTTATATAAAGGATGATGATGTCGTGGTATCGACAGAATCGGGGAATTTTATTACAGTACTGAAAGGAGGAATAAACAATGCTCGGGTTAAGGACGCAGGAAGATCCTGATTTTATCAATTTTTTTGAACTCGTCCAGAAACAGGCCGGTACGGCCGGAAAAGTTTTTTTCCTCGACTGCGGAGAAGGACACGATTTTCACGACGCCGGCAGTCATATTGACGGTGAGGATTTATCCGGCTGGCTGATAGATAAAAAAGACGCAGAATTATTTCAGGACAAATGGCAGTCCGGTACGGTTCCTTCTGCATGGGACAACCGGTATGCATACGCAGAATGGAGCAGGCAGAACGACAGATTACGTATCGAGTTCAAACAGGCTGCCTGATACAAACCGCTCCCGGACGGAGCGGTTTTTTTGTTTTTAAATCAAAAATATTGAAATTCCTCTTTCCCGTACATTTCAGCGGCTGAAGTTCAGCAGAAACCCCTCCGGATTCAAATTTTCATCGGTGAACTTCGGTGAATTTTTTACAGAGGTAAAACTAGTCATTTTCCAGTCAAAACGCCCCTGAAACGCAGTTTTTTGAATTCTGCAAACCGTCCCCCCCTCATTGCCGTTCAGGAAATATCCCCGTGTTATAAAAGAACTGCTCCGATAAAGACGATGCGCACCGGCTCCGCGGACAAAGGCGTCCGTCCGGTTCAGGAAGTGATTATGAAATTTTATATTGCCGGCATGATTACCGGGGACAAAAAATATAAACGCCGGTTCCGTAAAGCCGAACGTCAGCTCAGAAAAAAAGGACACTCCGTAATGAATCCAGCGTGGCTTGTTGAGTCACCGGAATTTTCATATGAGGATTACATCTTCGTATCGGGTGCAATGCAGGAACGGTGTGAAGCGGTCTTTTTCTTAAAGACATGGAAACGGAGTCCCGGAGCTAACGGGGAATTCGTCCGTGCAACGCTGCACAGGCAGCGGATATTCTTCCAGATGAAAGCTGTGCCCCGGCAAAGCCGTACAGAAACCTGTTCATGATATAAACAGAAATACAGGAGCAGTTATTATTATGAGAAAAATACGTACATGGCAGCTTTGCCGGAGCGGTGTATTCGGACAGGACGGAGCCCCGATTACAAAACAGGATCTGCGTGATATTCAGGAAACATTTACTCCGCCCCGTCCGGTTACGATCGGACATGATGCGGCCAGAAGTGACAATATCCCGAAGTTCGGGGACGTACTCGCGATAGACGGAATCTATCCCGACCCAAAACATCCCGGAGAAGATGTACTTGTCGGCGATGTAATCCTGCATCCGGCTCTTGATGCACACTTCGACGATAAACACGACGGGACGAAAGAATACGAAGGATGGAGCGTTACGATTCCGCACCGCGGTGCAGACGGCAGGCGGTACCTGCACTCCCTTGCAATCTGCGGGGCGACTCCGCCGAAAATTCCCGGGCTGGAGCAGCTCATGATAAAAAATGATTTTTCTGAAGGCGATACCGTCGAGGTCGTGAACTTCGGCGATGCAATAAATTTTGAGGAGGATACTATGGCGGCAAAACCTATGACAGATGCCGAAAAAATTGCTGCGCTTGAAAAAGAAAATGCAGACCTGAAAAAACAGGCTGATGATGCAGCAAAAAAAAATGAACATGCAGACCCTGCCCCTGCCGCAGATAACGCTGCTGCGCAGAAAGAGAGGCAGGAGTTTGACGATGTAAAAAAACGCTGTGAGACGCTTGAGAAAGAAAATCACAACGCCCGTGTAAACGGATTTATCGGCAAAATAGAAGGGAAAGTACCTGCCGGCATTATGCCGAAAGCAAAGGCTCTCGCAGAACAGTTCGCGGATGCACAGGAGTGCGAATTTGCCGATGGAACAGAGACTAAAAAAAGTTCTGCACTCGACCTGTTTGCGGATATCCTGACGAGCGGATTCAAGGCTGACCCGGCGGTTGTCAAACCGGTATATATTCCGGGCAGCAGTGATTTTTCAGATGCAAAAGGCAGCGACGGTAAACCGATCGACTGGAACTCGCTTGCTGCAAAAATGTAGGAGGATAACATGGCAGTTGTTTACGGTAAAGAAGAGAATGTCGCAGGAGACCGCGGCATTATGACAAAGGATCATCCTGTTATTGAACTCGATGTACTGCTTAAAACAAAAACGCAGAAACTAAAGGCGGGCACCATCCTGAAAAAATCGGCCACCACAGGGAAGTATGAACCTGCAGCGGATGCCGATACTCCGGCATGCGTCCTGACGGAGGATTCCGACGGGACAACAGGACTGCAGCGGGCCGCATTCCACGGGGTTGCCGTCCGCTCCCGGCTTGTCGACGCTTCGGGGGAAACGGCAGTAAAGGCGTCCGATACGCTTGCCGCAAAACTGCCGGCAATCGGTATCTGGGTAACACAGGCATACGACGGGGAGGTAGCATAATGGCCATTATTGTTAAACCGGAGGATGTAGCACGCATCATCGCTGCCATGCCGGCAGAGACCAGCAGCGCGCGGCTCTATTTCAGGCAGACCGTTAATAAAAATACTACGATGCTGGCTCTTTCCGACATCAAATCGACTGTCGGGAATATCCCGGTAATCAAACGCGGCGGAAGAGGTGTGCGTCCCGTCATGCAGGCGGACATCGAGTATATCGTCCCTCAGCCGATTGAGATCGACGATACGTTCAGTGCGACGGAGATGATTGACTACGAGCGTGCGACAAATATGGGCAAACAGCAAATCGTAGATGAAAAACTTACCCGCTGGGCGAAGGTCGTGCGCGACACGACAAAAGCGCTCTGCTGTCAGGCCATGAAAGGCAGCATCGACTATATGATGCAGGCAGGTGATCAGCTTGTCAGGTATCAGGTCGATTACGGAGACGTCTCCGGAACAGAAGATGCAGCAAAAGTGTCCGAGATGACTGTCGGTTCCCTCGTCGATGCGTTTGAAGAACTCGCGGAATTGATTTCCAAAAAAGGCGTGGGCGGAGAGTATGAATATCCTGTTGCCCACGATGTCTATAAGAAAGTCGTCCAGCTGGCGGCGAACCAGACAAAGTTCAACGTCACCACGGGTCCCGGGTTCATTGACTTCGGCGGCTACCATGTTGTGCGTGACAATGACACCTACATCGACGTCGCGGAAGACGGAGTTACAAAGACAACAAAGCACATGCTCGACGACCGCGAGATGATGATCCGCGCGGTAAGCGCCGGACAGGAACTTGATTTCCTCCGGCTCGACGACACCGTGCAGATGCAGGCGGTCCCGCTTTATTCCTTCACCAAAGAACGGGATGATCAGCGCGGGACCGACCTCTATGTCAAGGCAAAACCGTTCCCGCTGGTGAACGTAAAAGGCATCGCCGTTAAGAAATTTGCGGCAGAGGCCTGATAACCAAATCTCCTGCCGGTGAGTAAACCGGCACCATTTTATTAATCAGAGGTATTTATATGAATTTTATACTTGGTTTTCTTGCGGTATCCGCAGCCGTTTATTTCCTGACCGAAGCTTCAATACACATTGTTGATGATGTCCGTTTCCAGAAGCGGCAGGCGTCTGCATACGATATTTTCAAATCAGCCAATGATCTGGTCAAAAGAGTCGAAGGTCTGACGCAAAGCTCTGCTGACATAAAAGCTGAGTTTGAACAGGAACAGCGTGATACCGGCGCGCAGTTTGCAGAACTCCGCAAGCGGTTCGACGACTTCGAAAATAATATTCTGTCTGTAAAAAATCTTACCGCAGCGCCGTTGCCTGCAAAGAAAACCGTAAAGACAGCGAAGAAAACCTCTTCCGGCACAAAAGATATGGTTCCGGAGAAAGCTCTGAAATGAGAGCGGCCGGATAGTATGTAAGAGCAGGATTACTCCTGCTCTTTTTTTATGCCCGGAGGTTTTTATGAGTGACGAACTTACCGTCGAGGACCTGAAAGGTGCACTGACACCACAGGATTACCAGACGCTCACCTTTGCTGACGAACAGATTGCCGTGCGCTGCCTGCTCCGCGCAAAGATGGTTGTTAAAGGCATGATCCTGTCTACGGGCCACGTGTACGACGAAAATGACGAGCTGTGCCGCATGTGCGTACTCAAACGCGGGCGGGTGGAACTGTATCTGTTCAACGGGCAGCACCAGATTGCCGACCAGGAACAGGGCGATCTTGATGTTGTCATCCGCACGAACTACGGTCCCGTTATTACAAAAAATGATACGGGCGACTCCGGCGGCGCACCTGTAGGCATGATTGCACGTCCGCTGCACAGTCCGCTGGATGACGCATATGGGCGTTAGCATACTCACGCAGCCTCCCGAGCTGTCGAAGAAACTGCAGGCTAAGATGAAAGCGCAGATGCCGCAGCTGATGGACAGATGTTCCCGCGTCATGCAGTCTGCAATACAGGACACCATTAATAAAGGCGTTCCTCCGCCCAATGCTCCGCTCACCGCTGCAGTAAAAGGCGGCAAGGGAACACTCCGCGATAACAGAGATCTGGCAGGAAGCATTTCTGCCCATCACGGCGACAACTGGGCCAGCTCCGGAACGAATAAAAAACAGGCATGGGTGCTGCAGCATGGAAAGACAATTATGAGCAAAGGGAAAGGTCTCTGGCTGCCGGCAAACGCGAACACGCGCACTCTCTACCGGCAGTACAATGCACAGACACCCGGACAGCTCATCACTGCCATGAAGTCTGCCGGGTTCAAATTTTTCCGGGTAAAGAATGTCTACTGCGCTCAGAGCAAAAAAGGACAGCCGTTCGCGCTGTTCATTGTAAAGAAGTCTGTGACGATTCCGGCACGTCGGTTCGTAAAGTTTACCGATTCCGCACGGAACACAATCAAAAAAATCTGGAAAGACGCATTACATGCTGCGCTCGGCAGCAGGTGAGGTACATATGGATGAATTACTGAACGCCCTGATGGCGGCAATCAGAGAACAGCTCGGAATAGAACCGCTGCTGCTGCCTCAGACAGCAAATACGTCGACGGAGCACATCGAACTGACATTCAACGACATCACGGAAAACGGTGAGAACTCGGAATCGATTTTCCTGAACGCGGTCTACCGTTCCGGCGGTACGCATCAGAAATGGTGTGTTGAAACGGCAAAGACGAAACGCGCCCTGACTGCCGTCGAACTGAATCCGCTTGTGCTTTCGGTGAAAGGAAAAACACTGAAGGCCTTCTGGAAACGCCAGCGCGCTCCGTACCTGGAGTATCCTGATGATACCAGCAGCAGTATGCCGGTTTCGTACGTCGCACCGTATACGGTGCAGATCGACTACCCGGCAGCTCTGATTACAGATTAGGAGGTATATATGAAACCGGCAGGAAAAGACGGGAAGCTGTACAGCATCACCGCAGGAGAGGTTGTGACGGGCGGAGCGGATGTGACTTTGTCCGTAAGCGGATTCTACCGCATAAAGTCGATTGCTTCTGCAGGCAGTTCTCTGCCTGCAAAAGACGACACCATCGAAGGAGGGGCCAGCATAAAAGTCGGATCGGTTGTGCATTTGTGGAAGGGACAGGCCCTTGCAGCCGGGGACGCAGTCATTCCGCTCCTGCTTACGCTTGTAAGCTTCGTAAAGGACGTGCCTAACTCGATGCAGGGTTCCAGTACGGATGTCTCGACTCAGGAGAATCTGGAGTCAGGCGTCCGCGAATGGGCGGAGGGAGCCTTTTCTGATTCGAGCGGCACAATCAGCGGGACGTTTGAAACCGAGAGTCCGGCGCAGCAGGCACTGCTTAACAATTTCGAAGAAATTACTGTCGATGACGGGGTGCATATAACGCGGCTGCCGGCAAAAAAGAAGCATCAGGATTATATGCTTTCCCGGCATGAAACGGATACCGTCGGAGAAACGGCAGTGTGGGAGCACTTTCCCGTCATCGTTGAATCGCTTACAAAAGACAAGCCAATGGACGGCGAGCAGAGCTTCAGCTTCGCGTACAAAATGGACGGCGGCAATTTCCCCGGCATGATTTACTACACAGTCAAAGAGGTGGCCTGATGAAATTTACTGAAGAACCGAGATATGAATTTTTTCCGAAACTCAACGGCAATCTGGAGTTACCGGAAAATGAGCGTCTTACCGTTGAAATAATCAGACCGACGGGCTACCAGCGCAAAGAATTTACATCGGTAATTATTACCCGTGAATATTATCCTGATGACCAGCCGGTTGATACTGATGGTAATCCACGGACGGTGAAAAAATTTAAAAAGATAACAGGGGAAACTAAAGTCAACGCGGATTATATTCTGCGCAACTGTGTCGGCTGTATAAAAAATTTGACAGTAGTCGTTACGGATAAAGACGGTAAAAAAGTCGAACGTGAAATAACAAACGGTGCAGAACTCGCAGAGTGTCGCGCGTATGGGATTGCAGATCTCATCAGCGAAATATGCATCGAAGTACAGAGCGATGAAATTACCGACGCAAAAAAAAAGATTACCGCATAGGCTTCCAGTGCCTTCTTTCCGGTCTCTGGCCTCCTGACTGGGGACCGGAATACGGAGATATGACCGAACGCATCGCATGGCCGGAACAGAAAGACACCGGCTACATACGCATAAAACGCAAAGATATCCATACATACATGACAGATGATCTCTTCCGTGCAGTAGAACTGTACGCACGGATAAAACGATACGGCTGGCCGCAGGGACGCGGCTACCTTGCAGAGCCGCGCGCAGTGTTCAGTCTTGTAACATTATTCGACGGCGAGAAGGACAATTACCAGTCCTTTACCCGTAAAAAGGAGTAAGTGATGGATGTTACCGAGGAAGAGCTCCGGCTGCTTGTAACGGCAGAGGTCGACAAAGCAATCAAAGATATGACGCGGCTCGACAAACAGACAAAAACATCTGCAGATGAGTTTAAATTGCTTGGTAAAACTATATCGTCAGCATTTGTACTTAAAGAGATTGTTGATTTCGGTAAAGATTCTGTAAAATCTTTTGAGGACTCAAAACAAACACTGAATCTCCTGAATCAGACTGTAAAGACAACCGGTGCAACAGCATGGACGAGCACATATGCATTAAAGGAGATGGCTTCTGATTTTCAGGACCTTACCAATTATTCTGACGATTCGATAGAGTCGATGCAGTCTGTTCTGCTCGGATTCAAAAATATAAAAGGTGACAATTTTAAAGCGGCGACAAAAGAGATTTTGAACATGTCGGCCGTGATGAAAATTGATTTTTCCAGTGCTGCGCAGACAGTCGGAAAGGCACTTGACGATCCTATTAACGGACTCGACAGTTTGAAGCGGCAGGGATTCAATTTCACCGATGCCCAGAAAGCTCTTATTAAACAGATGCTGGCTGTCGGAGATACCGCCGGAGCACAGAAAGTTATCCTCGATGAGCTGGAGTCCACCTACGGAGGAGCAGCAGAAGCAGCACGGACATCGTTTACCGGGATAAAAAATAATCTGGGTGATATAGAGAAAGGATTCGGCAAAGTAATCCTGAAGATAACGGAAGGTTCCGGTGTACTCGACTTGTTCGGGAAAGCCGTGGCGTACGTCGCAGATGCATTTAAAGAATCCGATGAAAATATTGCCAAATTGTTCGGCGGCTCTAAATACAGGGAATGGTATGACTCTCTTGCCGATGAGCAGAAAATAAAGGAAGCCACAAATCAACTTGCCCTGTGGCAGAAAAAACTGGCTGAATATCAGAAGCAGGCGGCAGAACTCGAAAAAATGGGAGATGTTCTTGCTCCGGGAACAAAAGCGGAGATGCAGCAGAACCTCGATACGGCACTGCGGTCTGTTGATGCATGGAGGAAAGCCGCTGCCATCGCAAAGGATTCCCTTGATACTCAGCAGAAAACACAGCAGGCAGAAAACGACAGGGTTGAGGCGGAAGGAAAGATAAACGACCTGATGTTGTCCATCAGTACTGAATATACGAAACTCGGTAAAGATGATCCTGTCATTCAACTGAAAAATTACCAGAAGCAGCTCGATGAAATTGCAAAGAACCGTAAAACGCTCCAGACAACAAAAATCGGAATAGATACAGCGGATGCGGAGAAAGAACTCGACTACATGGAAAAAGCTGTACGGCAGAAAATGGCCGCACTCCGTACCGGTGAAAAACAGTCGTGGCAGCAGTGGTTGTCAGAAATACTGAAGGTGGATCAGAAATATTTTACAACCGGAAAGGAAGCCGCAGCCCTGTATTTAAAAGGGCTCGGCAATGCGATGGACAGCTCGGGAAAACTCAAAGAAATCTTCGGTAAAGATTTTGATATAGCTGCTTTTCTCGGCGAGCAGGAAGACAATGTAAAGCAGAAAATAACGGATTTATTAAAAATAGATCCGTCCAAAATAGACGAGACATTTAAAGTCGAAGATCAGTCGATACAGGAACTGATTGATAAATATTTCGAGCTCAAGAAAGCGAAAGGTGAGGCATACGGAGACCAGCAGATTACGGAACTGCAGAAAAATATAGCAGATTACGGTAAGAGCGAAAAGGATCTGTATCTGGCTCAGCTCCAGACAAACGGTGCGACGGAAACTCAGATTGAACAGGCCGGCCGGTTGTATGATGAATATGAAAAGCTGAAAGCCTCCTCCAGCTGGACCGATACGATGACGCTCAACCTTGAAAAGCTGATCGACAAATGGACAGAGCTGGACAGTAAGTCAACAAAAATACTGGCGAACCTCGGGACGTCGCTCGCAAATGTTTCGTTCGATGCTGCCCTCTCAGGGCTGGAAACATTCGGCGAAGCGCTGGGAAAAGGACAGTCTGCGAGCGAATCGCTGCAGGCAGCTCTTGCCGATATGGCGCAGCGCATACTCGACAGTCTGCCGACAATGTTCCTTCAGGCGGGTCTGCAGCTCATTGCCGGCGGACAATGGCAGCTTGGTCTTGGTTTTATTGCCGCTGCAGGGACAACCGCGGTTATTGACGGTATTACAAAAGGAGCAACGAGTTCCGATTCAGACACAACGGCAAATGCGCTCGGCGGGGTATACGATAAAAACGGCGTCGTAGCTTTCTCCCACGGAGATGCGTTTACAAATACAATCGTACAAAGTCCGACATTCTTCAGGTTCGCAACCGGTTCCGACTTTGCTAACGGTGTTATGGGAGAGGCAGGCCCTGAAGCCGTCATGCCGCTCACCCGGAGCGCGGACGGTTCTCTGGGCGTGCGTGTTCAGGGCACTTCAGGAGACGGCAGTACACAGATGTCCGTCGCATGCATTATCAATATTTATAATAATACGGACGCAGAGGTAAAAGCGACTGAGAGTACAAATCAGAGCGGCCAGAAGCAGGTCGATATATTTATCGGTTACATGAATAAAGCCGTTTCGACCGGCAGGCTGGACCGGAGTCTGACAGCACGATTTAAAGGACTGAGTGTTCAGGGAGTGTGAAAATATGAGTACATCATTGAACTGGCCGGACGAACTTCCGGGGGTGAAATTATCAGGATTATCCGCGAAGTTTCAGAATCCGGTAATCAGGACTGAAATGGATGCAGGACCTGCGAAGCAGCGCCTGCGCTATACGGCAGTCCCGAAGCTGTTTACCTGCACCATTACAGTCCCGGAGGATAAGCGGCAGGTATTTGAGGCGTTCTGGCAGGATACACTCGGATACGGCACGCTGCGTTTTAACATGCACGATCCTATGACGGGTACCGTTAAAGAGTTCCGTTTTACGGATGTATATAACGAGGTTTATGGAGATGACGGGCTCTGCACGGTATCCATGCCGCTGGAGCGTATGATATGAGTGTCAGTGATACCGCCCGCACGGAAATTGAAAAGCCGGAAACAACAGCCGTGTTCCTCCATCTGTTGAAGCTCGAATCGGAAAGTTTTGAGCCGGTGCCTCTTGTCGACAATACGGAAAGCGTCGTTTCCGGAGGCATTACATACATCCCCTGCGGATTTACCGTCACCCTGCCGGCAGAAGGAGACGGAAACAAAGCCTGTCAGCTCCAGATAGACAATATCGAACAGAGTCTGTCAAAGGCAGTAATTACGGCTGTCCGCCAGAAAAAAAAGATAACTGCGGCTGTTTCGATCGTTATGGCACAGACTCCCGACACAGTCGAGCGCGGTCCCCTGCGTTTCATTCTGCGGAACGTGGAAATAAACAAATCAGTCATCAGCGGCGAGCTGTATGATTTTTATATTTACGACAGGAAAATCCCGGAAGGTTCCTATAACCCGCAGGATTTTCCGGGGCTTTTCTGATGTCTGCTCCCGGTATAACTATTGCCCCGTGGGCGCATATATACATAGGTATCCCGTTTTTGTCGGGCGGGCGCGACCGCAGCGGCAGCGACTGCTACGGTCTTTTACGCATGGTCTGGACAGAACAGTACGGCGTTGTCATGCCGCTCCTTTCAGGCAGGTACGGCAATGCCGTCGATTTTCATGAGACGGAACCTCTGTTCAACGAACTTCTTCCGCTGCTGGCAGGAGAGCCTCATACGGTACCGCTGACCGGTGACGCAGTTGTAATTCTCAACGGCGGAAAGCCCACTCATCTCGGCGTCTACGCAGGTGCGGGATATATACTTCATACGACGGTACAGACCGGGTCAGTCCTGCAGCGCATGACTGACCGTGATCTTGCCGGCCGTATAGAAGGATATTATGGCATTAAAACTCCGGACACAGATACACCCGTTCTCGGCACAGTTTGAAGATTCCGTTATTCCGCAGGATTCTGTCAGGAATATTTTTGACTCGCTGCACACAGGAACGGCCATTGAACGTGCCGTAATTCTCGTTGAAGACGAGGTTATTAAAGATAATTACGACCGTATTCCCGCTGACGGGTCCCGTGTATATATCCGTATAATCCCGGAAGGGACAGGCAGCAGCACTAAAGATGCCGGCAAAGGCGAACTCTGGGGCGGTATCGCTGCAACTGTCGGAGGTGTTGCACTTCTGGTTGCTTCTTTTTTTACCGGCGGATCGACAGCTGGTATCGGCATATCCCTGATGGGAACCGGTATAGGACTGATCTGCGGAGGTGCCGTACTGCTCAATACGCAGGTCGATGTTAATATTCCGGCGCAGAAAACACGGACATCACCGACAGCTGACCCGATGCTGAAAGGCGGAAAAAACAGCGAGCGTCAGTATGGCTCTGTCCCTGTATTATTCGGACGGCATCTTATTAATCCCGACGTCGCAGGGCATATACACACGTATGTAGAAAAATACTCACCAAAACTGGCTCAATTCCAGGTATACGTATCAAATTCGAACACGGAATTGACCGGTGGTTCATGGGGAGAAATATACGATGCAGGATATGTCAATAACAATTATATACCCGCTCGATTAAATATAACAACAGCACAATATGTATGGGGCAGATACATTATCGTTTATTATAATGGTGTCATCCAAATTTCGGAACCTGTTTTTGTATGTGCCGGAAAAGGGATTGATAAAACAACAACCGTTACCTGTGCTGTTATTACAGCAGGGAATGGTTCTCATCGAGTCGAAAATCAAATAGATATTACAAATGAATTTGGTGCTTACCTGAAATTTCGATTTTTGGAAAGTTCCTCTGATTATTATATATTCGAAAATCAGAAAAATGAATGCACCCAATGGCTGGTCGAACTGCTTTGTACAGGTTACAACAACATGCGCATCGAAACGGAATCGTTGAAATTCGGTGATACGCTGGTCACCGATCTTTCCGCCTCGAAGAATCTTGAAACCGTGTTATCAAATAAAGACGATAACGTGAATGTGGAAATTATAACAGACGGCAGCGGATCAGCGATTTATCCTAAGGTATGCCACGAACTGCAAATCAACTCGGTTTTGAAGAACAAAAGCGGCACAGGTTCTTCCGGGGCGATAATCAGAACTACAGCCGGTAATACTACATCGCTGGATGTCGATATATATTTTTATTATGGACTCTTCGGCTATGACAGCAAAAACAAAATAATTAGCAAAACCTGCGAAATCAAAGCCTGGTACAAGGTGTCCGGTGCCTCGGACGATGATTATGTATTGATAAAAGACTGGGAAATAACAGCACAAAAAACGTCTACCATCCGGCTTGTCGAGAAAGTGGATGGTTTAACAGCCGGAATGTATACGGTCAAGGTTGAACGGATTACATCCGACAGTACTGACAGCAATACAGTTGATACTGTTTATGTCGGGTCTATACGTGCATACACCGATGATACTCCTGTGTCAGCAGACAGACGGGCAAAATCTGCATTGATAGCCCTCCGCGTAAAAGCATCTGACTCTGCCAAAGATACTATGGATTCATTTAATTTGATCGCACAATCCGTGTTGCCCGACTGGAACGAGACGGAAAGCGGCACATCTGCTTGGACAGACAGACTGACAAAAAATCCTGCATCGGAAATACTGTATGTACTGCGGAGCGGCATCAACTGTACTCCCGTTGCCGATGAAGATATCGACTGGCCCGCATGGGAACGGTTCTGGATGTTCTGCGATGTTCACAAATATTACTGCAATGCTGTCCTGACCGAGGACTTAACCTTATCCAACCTCTATACACTTATTGCCAATGTCGGGCGTGGCACAGTCGTAAAAATTGACGGAAAATTCTCTGTTATAATAGATGCTGAAAAAACAGCGCCGGTACAGCTTTTTACCCCGCGTAATACACGTGATTATAAACAGACATACCTGATGGCAGACATCCCCGACGAAATAGACTATAAGTTTACCGACGAGACCGCCGGCTGGGCTGATAATACACGGCCTATATATAATACCCCGCTCGGCACGTATGTATCAAAACCCAAGCTCCGACAGGAGACAACTGCGTGGGGCATTACAAATCCTGACCAGCTGTTTATTTTCGGCCGGTACCAGTACGGCGTACTCAATAACAGACAGGCAGTACATACAATATCGTGCGATCTGGAATATATCATGTGCAACAAGGGAGACCTCATCGAGTATGCAGGAGATGCAGGACTTACCGGAGTCGCATACGGACGTGTTTCTAACCTTATTCATAATGCAGCAGGCAATATTATAGGTATCTCAAGTGATACCGTTTTACCGTTTACAACCGGTGACGATTACGGTATCAGAGTCCGGCAGAGAAGCGGAAAATTATTGACGCTCGATTGTATCAATTCGGGGCTTTCCATTGCCGGATGTAATTTCAAAGCTGCTGCCGCGCCTGATGATGCTCCGCAGGAAGGTGATTTGTTTGTTTTCGGTATAAAAGGGAGTATCACGGAACAGCTGATTGTTACGGATATACAGGCGGATGCGGACTTAAATGCAGAAATAACTGCCGTTGATTATGTGCCGGACATTTTCAACGTCGACGACCCTGATTTTGTGATACCGGAGTTCGAAAGCAAACTGACCTTGGGCGGTATAACCGACAACGGAACCGGACCGAGTGACTGGCATACGTATACTACCTATAATGACAGCCGGGAAAAACCGGCTGCACCGTCAGAGGACGGGACAGCCGACGGCTGGCACCGGATACAGACATCAAACAGTTTATGGGTCTCGACAAAAACTGCACAGACGGTATCTGACGGTGTCTGGGGCGACTCGGTACAGACAACCTCTCTGGTTCAGCTGGGGGTCGACGAAATAAAAGACGGAACGGCTGATGATGTCACACTCCCTGATATACCGGCAGAAATTTCTGCAGTTGCCGGTATGGATACAATTAAAATCGCGTGTACATCGTTCGGGGACGGGCTGGCGAATGCAATCAAATCACTGTCATGGCAGATACGCAAGTCTGCAGATGGAGCCTGGACGGATATAGGCAGTAGTACGGGGACAGAGTTTACATATACATTTGTGCGCAGCACGGACGGGTATCCGGAAGCAGCAGCCCTTGCACTGTGGACGGTACGTGCTCGGGCAACCAATATTTATAATAAAACGACAGCATGGAGTGAGGCGGTCCCGGTTTCAACTGATAATTACGGTACGTGGCAGCTGCAGAAACCGGACATAACGGCCCGTATATCAGGAAGAGCCATAACCCTGTTTATCTCGCAGCCTGCACGCTCCGACAACCGGACGGTGTACGGCATGGTAAAAAACCGGCTACAGATAAAACGGCTCAATCCGGCAGCCGACACACAGTTTTATAAACCGGCCGAATCAGCAGATCCAAAAGCATCCGTCGATAATTACAAAAACGGAACCGGGTATGTACTGTCAGATGCGATGTATCAGCAGACAATGCCGCTGTACGGCCAGAACAACAGGGACGCAGCCGGGAACGTCCTGCCGTCTCCCGTCGATACGTCGTACTCGTTTCAGATTACATCACAGAATGAAGCAGGTGTTTCACTAGCGAATACGATAACCGTCATTGCCCTGGCAACGGCCGCAGAAGATATTGTCGACGCTGCCATTACTCACAATAAGCTCACGGAAGGGTGCGTCTATGCAGAGAATATCCACGGCCACACAATTACGGCCGACCAGATGGCCGCGACAGACCTTGCGGCCGCAAAATGCACGATGGGTAAAGTTTCAGGCAACGGACTGAACGCCGACCTTTCCGACGCAGACAGCATGTGGAACCTTGATTCATCGGCCGCAGAATTCCGTGTCGGCAATTCCCGTGCGCTTGAAAACAGCGGCAGCGATGATGGTGAATACTTCCACTATCTCAGTAAGACGGAAACAACCGGTTTGAAACGTGCTCCCGGCATTTACATGAAGATAAAGAACTTCATCGTTTCCGCGCTGGCTTCCGTCATTCTCGGTATATTCCGCGTGAAGATGAAAGGCGCCGCAGATTCAGCCAGCTTCATGACGGTTAATCCGACAGGCTCCGCAGACGGTACGACCGGGACACCGGCAGACACGGTAAAAATAAATGGCGGAGTAAGAGCCACAGATATTTATGCAAACAATTTCTACACAAACGGAAAGTTGCTTCCCCGCTACTACACTGTCGATTTATCATCGCTCTCGACCAGTAATTTTTATCCGATAACATTCGGCGCAAGTGACAATGTCCTTGACTGCGAAATACATTCACCGTCTTCAGTAGGAGCGGCAGCTTATAATCAGAACATCATCCATTTTCAGTTAATTGCTAACGGATGGAGCGACACACCGAAATTATTTGACATCATGCAGTATGGTGTATTTGCTTCGAATGAAATAACCATAGGCAGCATCGGATACGGTACAAAATCCGGCGAGCGCTGTGTTTGGCTCCGCGGAGGTATGCTGTACCGTTTTTACTGCAACGCTGTACCGTCGTTGCATTCAGCGGATTATTCCTACGGCAGTTCTGATACAGAGATATACACCGTCGGAACAAATAACTCCGGCGGGACAAACACAAACGTTAATATTATTTGGACTCCGAATCCGGCCTTCAGCAGTTATCATTACGGCGCAAAAAAAGCAGACTCACTGGCCGTCACTACACAGACGGCCTCAAATATGACAGTGTACAACACTCTGACAGCCAAGGATGTCGTCATATCTGATACGATGATAATACCGGCCGTAACGGCAACGCCGGCGGCGAGCTCTGCAGGCAGGATGTGGATTAACACGGCGGAATGAAAACTGTACTTTTAAGAATTGATACAGTATACTACAGGCATGAGAGTTGATAAGTTTGGAGAGTCCTATGAAAAAGATTTTTTTATTTGCTTTTACTTTAATAATTATGCTATGGTTGGGATGTCAGCAGCAGACAGAAGATAATAATGATACAGGGGGTACTACTACGGCACAGATCGGAAATTTAACAATAACAGGCAAATTTTTATACGGTTCAGCAACTGTAAATAATTTATCAACAGTAATCGATTATAATTCTTATCCAGATAATACAGCTCCTCTGTACGTTAGTGGAGTATGTAAATATCAAGTCGATATTGATTGCAAAAATATGTTTGTCCAAAATGTCCGATTTAAATATGGAGGTGCAGTAATATCAGGAAACGAAGTAACAAAAATATATTTTCTTGATGAAAATGGTACAAGTCTTAAAGAATATAATACTACAACAGCAAATAAAATTAACAGTAGGCAAGAATATGATATACTTGTAATGCATAAAATTTCTACCATGAGATTTGTGTTTGGAGATATGGCATATGATACATCTTCAAGGTTGTATTATTGCCTCCCCTACGCAGTAGACGGCAGTCAGCTCTGCGGCTGCGAAACGGCCGGAATCGGTACACGTTTTGCAG